>Ga0156173_111_pt1 | contig 96394 bp, 85 predicted proteins | sample RifCSPlowO2_12_FD_107826 | JGI IMG/M metagenome (GOLD analysis project Ga0156173, IMG submission 107826) | Burkholderiales bacterium RIFCSPLOWO2_12_FULL_64_33
AGGCGGTGCGTGATGCCGAAACGCGCGTCATGTTCTCGGGCTACTCGCCGCTGCCCTACAAGCTCACCATCTGGACCATCAGCGCCATGATGTGTGGCGTGGCGGGCGCGCTGTATGTGCCCCAGGTCGGCATCATCAACCCCGGCGAGATGAGCGCCGCCAACTCCATCGAGATCGCAGTGTGGGCTGCAGTGGGTGGCCGCGCCACGCTGATCGGGCCCATCGTGGGGGCGTTCATCGTCAACGGTGCCAAGAGCTGGCTCACCGTGACGGCGCCAGAGTTCTGGCTGTACTTTCTGGGCGCGCTGTTCATCGCCGTCACGCTGTTCCTGCCCGATGGTGTGGTGGGCCTGGTGAAGAAGTTGAAGAAGAACAACAACAAGAAGACCGAAGGAGCCGCGCCATGACGCCTGATCTGATGGACGAAGGCGCGCGGCGCATTCAGGCCCGGCTGGCACCTGCTGCGCTGGGCCAGACCGAATCCGGTGGCCGCACTGCAGGCTTCTCGCGCATCGCCACGCCCGGCGAGGTGGATATCACCCACGGCCGCATCCTGTACCTGGAAGATGTGAACGTGAGCTTTGACGGCTTCAAGGCCATCAACAACCTGAGCCTCGATATCGCACCCGGCGAGCTGCGCTGCATCATCGGCCCCAATGGTGCGGGCAAGACGACGATGATGGACATCATCACCGGCAAGACGCGGCCGGACAGCGGCACGGTGTATTTCGGCTCGACCATCGACCTGCTGCGCCACAACGAGCCGGAGATCGCCAGCCTGGGGATCGGCCGCAAGTTTCAGAAGCCCACGGTGTTTGAGCAGCTCAGCGTGTTTGAAAACCTGGAACTGGCCTTGAAGACGCACAAGGGTGTGACGTCGAGCATGTTCTTCCGTCTCGATTCAGCGCAGTCGGACCGGCTGGCCGAGATCCTGCACACGATTCATCTGGCGGACAGCGTGGCGCGCATGGCGGGGAATCTGAGCCATGGGCAAAAGCAGTGGCTCGAGATTGGCATGCTGCTGATGCAGGACCCCAAGTTGTTGTTGCTGGATGAGCCGGTGGCGGGGATGACGGATGAGGAAACCGCGCGCACTGCGGAGCTGTTTTTGACACTCAAGGGCAAGCATTCGCTGATGGTGGTAGAGCACGACATGTCTTTCATTCGCACCATTTCGGAGATCGTGACGGTGTTGTGCGATGGGTCTGTGCTGGCGCAGGGGACGCTGGACCAGGTACAGGCGGATGAGCGGGTGATTGAGGTTTATTTGGGGCGGTGATGGTGCTTTGCCGCTCTGGTTCCTTTGGTCTTGAGAATGTCCGCTATGCGTTCGGGCTGAGCCTGTCGAAGCCGGGGCTTGCGCGCTGGTTTGGGCGGTGTGCTTGTGTTGAGTGCGGAGGCCGGGTTGTCGCCCCGGCAGGCGACTCACTTTTCTTTGCTTCGCCAAAGAAAAGTAAGCAAAAGAAAGGCGACCCCCAGTCTGCGACCCCTTCGCGTTGCGAAGGGGCAAACCTGCGTCGGGGCGGTTGCGGGGTGCGCCGTGGAACTCGCTTTGCGCCTGCGGCGCGCCGCTCGGACAACCACGGCGAGTCAGTTCACGAAGCATGGGCGCTGCGACGCCCATGCTCACCCCGCAACCGCCCCGCCGCAGGCGCATCCAGCAGGGGTGGGGCAGCCGAACATCCAAACATCCACACGGGCCTTTGCTTCGCTCGGCCGCGTGTGCGCAGCGCGTGGCACTTGCGCCCGCGAGATGGGGCCGAGCGCAGCGATGGCCTGTATGGATGTCCGATCCCCAGGGTTCCCTTCTGTGCGTGCCGAGAAGCGCAGGGCAGGGGGTGCGTGCGTGTGCCGAAGGACACACGCACTTCGTGCACTGACTCACCGCAGTTGTCCGAGCGGAGCGCCACAGGCGCGCAGCGAGTTCTGCGGTGGCACCCTCTGCCCGAGCATCACAGGTTGCCCGTAGCGCAGCGAAGGGACGCGCACAGTAGGGTCGCCTTCTCTTTGGTGACTTTCTCTTGGCGAGGCAAGAGAAAGTTACTGCGCCGCCGGGCGCACACCCCGGCTCCCGCCCTCAACAAAGGCACGCGGCCAGATCAGCACGAGAGCCCCGGCTTCGACAAGCTCAGCCCAAACGGGTAGTGAAAGCTATCAAAAATATAGCTATTACCGCTTGCTGAATAAGCGCCATAGGCCAAAAACACTCAAGAAACCACCATGCTCACCGTCCAAAACATCAACCAGTACTACGGCGGCTCCCACATCCTGCGCGACGTGAGCCTCACCGCCCAGGCCGGCAAAGTCACCGTCCTGCTAGGCCGCAACGGCGTCGGCAAAACCACGCTGCTCAAAAGCCTCATGGGCCTGGTCCCCATCAAAAGCGGGGGCATCACGTTCGATGGCAAACCCATCGACAAAACCACTCCCTACGACCGGGCGAGAGCAGGCATCGGCTTCGTCCCCCAAGGCCGCGAGATCTTCGGCCGCCTCACGGTAGAAGAAAACCTGCGCATGGGCCTGGCCTACAAAAGCGGCTCCACGCCCGTGCCCCCGCACCTGTACGAGCTGTTTCCCGTGCTCAAGCAGATGCTCAAGCGCCGGGGTGGTGACCTGTCCGGCGGGCAACAGCAGCAGCTGGCCATCGCCCGTGCCCTGGCCCCCGGCCCGCGTCTGCTCATCCTGGACGAGCCCACCGAAGGCATCCAGCCCAGCATCATCAAAGACATCGGTCGCGTCATTCGCATGCTGGCCGACAAGGGTGAAATGGCCATCCTGCTGTGCGAGCAGTACTACGACTTCGCGCAGGAGCTGGCCGATGACTACCTGGTGATGGAGCGCGGCGAAGTGATTGCGCGCGGCCCGGGCAGCGAGATGGAAGCCAAGGGAATTCGCAATCTGGTCGCCATCTGAATGAAGGCGACAGACGCTCAGGCCTGCACCAGGCGGTTTTGTGAACCACGCCAGCGCGACACACTCTCCATGATCAGCACCGTGCACAGCACCCAGGTGCCCGCCAGCAGCCAGCCCGCCAGCACATCGCTGGCGTAGTGCACCTGCAGCACCACGCGGCTCCAGCCAGTGGTGAAGGTGAGCGCGCCCGCTGCCAGCACCGCAGGCAGGTGCCAGGGCCTTGGCAGCAGGCGGGTGGCCAGGTAGGCCAGCATGGCGAAGGCCGCCATCGACGCGCTGCTGTGCCCGCTCGGAAAGCTGAAACCGTGGGCCTGTGCAATGCCATGTTCGTGTTCCGGCCGCACGCGTTCGAACAGTTTTTTCAGGATCTTGGTCAGTGCACCATTGCCGGCCAGGGCCACCAGCCAGCCGGTGGCCAGTAGGCGGTGCTGGCACGCCCACAGCAGCGCCGCCACCACCACGGTGCACGCGGCCAGCACCCACGAATCGCCCAGATGCGTTAGCACCGCAAACCACTGCAGCACGGCCGTGTCGGCGTGCGTGCGCAGTCCTTGCGCAATGGCATCGTCCAGCGTTCCCCAACGGCCGCCCTCGCTCCAGCTTTCGGCCAGTTCGGCCATCGTGGCGCCCGCCAGCACCAGTGCGAATGCGCTGGCTCCCATGGCGGCCAGCACCACCCCATACGCCTGCGCGGGCAAAAACCTGCGCAGCGGCGGGCTGTGGTGCTGCGCGGTGCGCAAGCCGACCAGGGCCAACGCGCCCACCAGGGCCGAGGCCAACATGCCTGCCACCCACCATTCCATCGGGTAGCGCGCCAGCAGCGCCCCCAGCGCGGCAAGGTCCATCGGGGTCGTGAGTGTCGCTATCGTCATCGGGTGCTGGTGGCTTTCTGCGTTTTGTTTTGGAAGTCAATATGAGGGAGCCGGGCGTTGTAACCGAGTTCCCTACACCCCGCCACAGCGAAGGTGTATGCCCCCTTGCCATGTGGCGTCTGTCGGCAAACTCTGACAGGGCAAGGGCGCAGCTGCTGGCTGCGGCAGGGGCGCGGCGGGGCGATCATTCAGGTCACCGCATTACACAATTCAGGATGGCTGCAGGGGGCTCCCGGGCACAATCCGTGCCCAACGCTCCAGGCGTTGCCTCCTGACGCAGCCGTCGAACCATGACCCCTTCCGAGCATCCCCATCCTGTCCGTCCCCACGGGCCGATCCACCTGGTGGTGCCCAAGCGCCCCGGGGCCGACCTGGACCTGCTGCGCGCCAAGCTGGAGGGCGTGCCCGCCTTGCAGGAGCACGACGTGGTCTGGCATGTGCCCGACCAGCGCGGCGACATCGTGCAGCTGGCGCGCGATGCCGCGCAGGCTGCGCTGGCCGATGGCGGGCTGGTGGTGGCGGCAGGGGGTGACGGCACCATCAACGCCGTGGCCTCGGCGGCGCTGCTGGCGGGGGTGCCACTGGGGGTGGTGCCCATGGGCACGTTCAACTACTTCAGTCGCGAACACGGCCTGGCGCTGGACCCCGAAACCGCCGTGCAAGACCTGCTGCAGGCGCTGCGCAACGGCGACCTGCGCCCGGTCCAGGTTGGTTTTGTCAACCGGCGCATGTTTGTCGTCAACGCCAGTGTGGGCCTGTACCCCAAGATGTTGGCCGACCGCGAAATGGCCTCGCGCCGCTTTGGTCGAAAGCGCTGGGTGGCCGTGGCGGCTGCGGTGTGGAGCATGTTCCGCCCCTCGGCGGGCCGCCGGTGGCGCGTAGTGATGACGACCGACCGTGGTGCCCAGGCGCAGCAGGAGGAGCACCTGGTCACCACGCTGTTTGTGGGCAACAACCCTTTGCAGCTCGACCGGATGGGCCTGCCGCAGGCGCAAACCGTGGCCGACGGCGGCAAGCTGGCCGTGGTCATGCTCAAGCCCCAAGGCCGCTGGGCCATAGCGCGCACGGTGTGGAACGCGGCCACGGGGCAGCTGCACAAAGACAATGCCGTGGTCAGCATAGCCTGTACCGAGCTGACCGTTACCCCCGCAAGTTGGCGCCCACCGCAAGTCAAGCTGGCGTTTGATGGCGAGCGCGAATGGATGGTGCCGCCCCTGCATTTCCGCCTGAGCGAGCGCCCGCTGTGGCTGGTGGCGCCCACCACTTTGATGCGCGATGATGAGCAGGAGGGCGAGACCCAGGGTGCACCAGTTGCAGCGCCAGAGCCCGCGTCGGTGCCCGGTCTCATGCCTGCATGACACTGGTTTGAGAGACTGAAAGTCCTTTATCCATGCCCGCCTTGCACGCAAAAACGCCGCGACTCGTCGTTGCAAATGCTCACCATAGCGCGGGCTATGGCTGTGCTTTGCGCCTGGATCCGAGGCGTTTTCGCGCGCCTTTCGGGCCCGGCTAAAAAACTCTCAGCCTCTAACGCCAGCACGTCCCAGGGCAAAAGACACCTCTTCAGAAAGCACCGATGACCGTTTTGATGCACCTCTCGGATCTGCACTTTGGTGCACACGATCCTGCGGTGTGTGCGGCGGCCCAACGGCTGGCGCAGCGGCTGGGCGTGGCGATGGTGGTGGTGTCCGGCGACCTGACGCAGCGCGCCACCGCCGTGCAGTTTGAGCAGGCCGCGCGTTTTGTCAAAGGCCTGCATGCCCGCTCTACCCTGGTGCTGGCGGGCAACCACGACCTGCCGCTGTTTGCCTGGTGGATGCGCTGGGGCCGCGCCTACGAGCGCTATGCCCACCAGTTCGGCATCGATCAGGAGCCCGTGCGGCAGATGGGCGCCTTTTATGTGGTGGGCGTGAACACCACCCGCGCCTGGCGGCACGAGCGGGGCAGCCTGTCGTCGGCGCAGATCGATCATGTGGCCATGCTGCTGGCGCGCGCCCCGCCAGATGCCTGGCGCATCGTGGCCAGCCACCACCCCCTGGTGTCCCGCGACGCCGCCGACCGCGCGCACCGGCCCCACCGGGCGGACGAAGCGTTGCAACGCTGGCGCGCGGCGGGCGCCCATATGCTGCTGTCAGGCCACGTGCATGAACCCAGCGTGTTGCAGCCCCTGCCGGGCCTGTGGGCCTGCCGCGCGGGCACGGCGGTATCGCACCGCCTGCGCCACGGCAGCCCCAACAGCCTGGTGGTGCTGACGGTAGAAGCCTCAGGCGCCGCCGTGGGGGGCTGGGCCCGCTATGCCGCGCGCTGGGATTACGACGAAGCGGCGGGGGAGTTTGTGTGTGTGCTGCGGCAGGCGGTGGGGGCGGAGTGAATCGTGGACCCGCGGAGGCCGGGAGCGGCGCTTGATAAAAAAGGGGCGCCCAAAGGCGCCCCAACCTTGGGACTCTCCGTAAACCTTTCTGAAAAACGGATCAAAACCGGTGGCGCACCCCCACCGCAAAGCCGGTGCCCTGTGCGCTGACTACAGACGGCGGCGCAGGCAGTGTGCGGGTCTGGGTGCTGTCGCGCATCACCATGGCATACAGGTCCGTGCGCTTGGACAGGAAATAGTCATACCCCAGGGTGAACACCTTGCGCTCCACATTGCCGCCCGCCACCGTGGCAGGCACGGGGCCCACGGTGTCGCTGGTGCGGCGCACCGCGTAGCCCGCTAGCACACGGCCTGCACCCACGGGCACAGCGGCGCTCACATCCCACACCCGATACGACAGGTTGAGCGGCGCAGCGGCCGTGCCCCGGTTGTCGATGCGGCCCAGGTGGGCAAACAGCCTGACCACCTCGAAGTCGTACGACGCCGCCAGCTGCCAGGCGCGTGTGTCGTTGGGCGAGGTGCCGTCGGCGAAGGTGCCGGGGTTGTTCTTCACGCTCTGCCACGCCAGCGATGCGGCCCACGGGCCTTGGGCATAGGCCAGCCGTGCTGCGCTGTTGCCGCCGCCCTGGCCTTCAGAAATGGCATGTGCCACCGAGGCATTGACGCCCGCGACGCTGGGGCTGTCATACACCACCGAGTTGGCCCATGCCGTGCCACCCGTGAGCGGGCTGCCGATGAAGGTGACCAGGTTCAGCGGCCCCAGCACGGTGGAGTCGCCAAACGCGTTGGAGGTGATGGAGTTCAGGAACAGCAACGACGTGACATTGCCCAGTCGCACGCGTCCCCAGTCGCGGTGCGACACGCCCACCCAGGCTGCGCGCGAGAACACGGGGTCGGCAGCCACGTTCACGGGTGCGGGCAGCGCATCGCTGCGGCCGGTGGCGCCGGAATCGTTGCGCACAAAGGACGACAGCTCGAACTGTGCCGACAGCCCGCCGCCCAGGTCTTCGGTGCCGCGCACGCCCCAGTGGCTGGTGGACATGCCGCCACCGTCCAGCTTGGTCACGGCGCGGTCTTGCGCATTGATGCCGGCGGCGGGGCCCGCAAAGTGGCCCACGGCGGCATCGACCAGGCCATACAGCTGTAGTCCGGGGCCGGATGCTGGCTGTGCCTGCGCGGCGAGGGTGGCGGCAGACAGGGCTGCAGCGGTGCCCAGGGCGCGTGTCCAGCGCCGACGGGCCCGAGGGTGGAAGAGGTGGGGAGTGGGGGAGGTGCGGGGTTTCATGGTGTCTTTCGATGGGTGAGGGGCAAGCGGAGGGCGAACCGGTCCACGGCGCAGCCAGGGCTGTTCCGAAAACGCAGTTCAACGGGGGAGGGCGTCAGCGCGTTGTGTGCGCCGAAAGCGGTGCGGCTAGGGTGCGCCGGTCTGGCGTGCCGATGCCCAGGGTGGGGCGGCAGCGCAGGGCCCCAGCCACCTGGGGTGGCGGTGGGCAAGGGCCAGAAAAATGGGCGTGGCTGTGCCTGGCATGCGGCGCTCGCGCGGCAGTGCGGGTGATCGGGGCGGGGGGGCAGCGGTTCGGCGTCAGTGCACCGCGCCTTCACAGGCGCCACGCATGCCTTGCGCGATGAAACGCACCAGCAGTGGCCCCGCTGCAGCCTCGTCGCCCGGCTGGTTCTGGCCGTACGACAGGCGCTCGATGCGCTGGTCGTTCACATGGTGCAGCAGCGCGCCCAGCGCGAACTGGTAGCACCATGCGGCCTGGCTGCGCGTGGCCTGGGGCAGGGCGGCGGCAATCGCATCAATGAACGCATGGGCCAGTGGGTCGAACAGCTCGCGGATGATGGGCTCGTCTTCTTCCAGGTGGTCGTTCATGCCGCGCGACAGCAGGCGCAGAAAGTGGTGGCCCGCAGGCTGGCGAGCCACCTCCAGCACGGGCAGCACGAAGGCCTTGACGATTTCGTCCAGAAGCTGACCGGGTGGGGCCGCCTGCTGGGCTTGGGCCAGTGACTGCAGCCGCACATCGATGTAGCCCGCATGCGCGCGAAAGATGGCGTGGTACAGCGAGAGCTTGGGTCCGTAGTAGTAGCCCACCAGCGCCAGCGGCACACCGGCTTCGTCGGCAATGTCGCGGATCGACACGCCATGAAAACCGCGCGTGGCAAACAGCCGCTCGGCCGCCTGCAGGATGTTGGCCTGGCGATTGGGAGCCAGCGCTTCTTCGCTGGTGGCGCTGCGGGCCGCAGCACGCTTGCGCGCCGGGGCTTTCGCGGCAGGGGCGGCGGGCACGGTGGCCGCAGTCTGGGGGGTGGATCGGGATTTGGGCATAGGCTGGTTTATACGGTTGTATAAATTTATTGAACACTCGTACAAACCCCAGTCGATTTGAATTTGTACGTTCGTATAATTTTTTCATGCCACCCGCTGCAGGACCTGTCAGATCTGGCTTGCGGGGTGTCGCTGCAACTTCCATCCATTCCAACAGGAGACAGACACCATGTTCACCCGCCGCCGTTTCACCCAGCTTTCTGCCGCCCTGCTGTCCACCGTGGGCGGTGCTCCTGCCGCCTGGGCGCAGGCCGGCAAAGACGCCATGCCCGACATGGCGCGCATCATCTCGGGCTTTCCGGCCGGGGGCACGGCCGATGCGCTGGCGCGCCGTGTGGGCGACCGCATGCGCGGCCACTACGCAGCGTCCTTGGTGGTGGACAACAAACCCGGCGCAGGCGGGCAGATCGGCATCCTCAACCTGCGCGACAGCCCGGCCGATGGCACCAGCCTGCTCATCACGCCGTCGTCCATGTTGTCCATCTACCCCTACACCTACCCCAAGCTGCGCTACACGCTGGACGATGTGGCGCCCGTGTCACTGGGCGCCATGTTCGACCACGGCCTGGCCGTGGGCCCCGGTGTGCCCGACAGCGTGCGCACGCTGGCCGACCTGCTGGACTGGATGCGCGCCAACCCCGGCAGCGCCAACTACGGCAGCCCCGGCGCGGGCTCCATGCCGCACATGGTGGGCGTGCTGCTGGGGCAGTTCAGCAAGATCGACATGCGCCACATTGCCTACCGGGGCACGGTGCCCGGCATGCAAGACCTGCTGGGCGGGCAGATCCCTGCGTTCTGGGGGCCGATTGGCGACTACCTGCAGCATGGCAAGGGCGGCAAGCTGCGCGTGCTGGCCATTGCGGGCAGCAAGCGCTCGCCGTTCCTGCCGCAGGTGCCCACGCTGACGGAGTTGGGCTACCCCCTCAAGGTCAGCGAGTGGTACGGCTTCTTTCTGCCTGGCAAGGCCACGCCCGAGACCATCAAGCGCGCATCCGATGCCCTGCAGGCTGCGTTGAGCCAGCCCGAGGTGGTGGACTACGGAAAGCAGTACGGCCTGGAGATCAAGCCCTCCACCGCCGCGCAGCTGGCGCAGATGCTCAAGGCCGATGCCGACCAGTGGCGCGGCCTCATCAAGCAGACCGGCTTCACGGCCGAATCCTGATCGCCTTGTTTCGACCTTTCCACCCGACCCCGCCATGACCACCACGCTCGCCACACCTGCGCGCCGCATCGTCGATATCTCGATGCACCTTGAAAACGATGTTGTCTCCGACCCGCCGGGCCTGGGCCCGCGCATCCATTACATCGACCACCAGATGAGCTTTGCGGACCTGGCGCAGTTCTTTCCAGGCCTCCAGAAGGAAGACCTGCCCAACGGCGAATCCTGGGCGGTGGAGGACGTGCAGCTCAACACCCACAACGGCACCCACCTGGACGCGCCCTACCACTTTGCGTCCACCATGGATGGCGGGCAGCGCGCGCTGTCCATTGACGAGGTGGATCTGAACTGGTGCTTCCAGCCCGGCGTGAAGCTGGACTTTCGCCACCTGCCCGACGGCTACGTGGTGCAGGCCGCCGATGTGGAGGCCGAACTCGCACGCATCGGCCACACGCTGCAGCCACTGGAGATCGTGGTCGTCAACACCCGCGCTGGCAGCGCCTACGGCACGGCGGGCTACACGCGCGCGGGTTGCGGCATGGGCTACGAGGCCACCATGTACCTGCTGGAGCGCGGCGTGCGCCTGACCGGCACCGACGCCTGGAGCTGGGACGCCCCCTTCGCCTATACCGCGCAGCGCTATGCCGAAAGCGGCGACGCATCGCTGATCTGGGAGGGCCACAAGGCCGGGCGCGACATTGGCTACTGCCACCTCGAAAAACTGCACAACCTGGAGGCGCTGCCCGCCAGCGGCTTTTACATCTCGTGCTTTCCGGTCAAGGTGCGCGGCGCCTCGGCAGGCTGGACGCGGGCCGTGGCCATCTTCGACCCGGTGCTGCCGCTGCAGCCGGCGGCCGGAGTGGCGCCATGAAACTCGCCACCCTGCGTAACGGCCTGCGCGATGGCCGCCTGGTGGTGGTGTCGACGGATGCGCGCCGCTGCATCGACGCCAGCCCCGTGGCCCCCACGCTGCTCGATGCCCTGGAGCGCTGGAGTGTGGTGGAGCCCGCGCTGCACGACCTGGCCCGCACCGTGAACGCGCCCGCCGCCCTGGGCGCCATACCCTTTGATGCGCGCCAGTGTTTGGCACCGCTGCCACGCACCTGGCAGTGGCTGGACGGCTCGGCCTTTCTGAACCACGGCCACCTCATGGAGCGCGCGTTCAAGGTGCCGCCGGTGGCCGACTTCGACACCATTCCGCTCATGTACCAGGGCGCGGCCGACGACTTTCTGGGCCCACACGACGATGTGGCCCTGCCGTCCGAAGCCGACCAGATCGACTTTGAGGGCGAGTTTGGCGTGGTGCTCAGCGAAACCCCCCTGGGCGTCACCGCCGAAGAGGCGCTGCAGCATGTGCGCCTCATCGTGCTCATCAACGACTGGAGCCTGCGTGCCTTCGGCCCGCGCGAGGCCAAAAGCGGCTTTGGCTTTGTGCAGGCAAAGCCCTCCACCGCATTCGCGCCCATCGCCGTCACGCCCGACGAACTGGGCGCAGCGTGGAACGGCGGCCGCGTGCACCTGCGGCTGCAGACGCAGCGCAACGGCAAATGGTTTGGCCACCCGCGCGGCGGCGCCATGCACTTTGACTTCGGCCAGTTGATCGCCCATGCGGCGCGCACGCGCAAGCTGTCGGCAGGCACCCTGATTGGCTCGGGCACCGTGTCGAATGCGGATGTGGCCGTGGGCTCGTCCTGCATCGCCGAGCGCCGCATGGTCGAAGCCCTGGCCGACGGCGCGCCGCGCACACCGTTTCTGCGCTTTGGCGAACGGGTGTGCATGGTGGCGCTGGACGAGCAGGGCCAGCCCGCGCCGTTTGGCGTGATCGATCAGATGGTGGTGCCGGGCGACGCTGCGGGCCCCGGGCGGGTGAATACTTTAGATGCTATTAGTTCGATAGCAATATAGGCTTGATGGTCGTGCGATAGAGGCCAAAAAAGCTTGAATTTTTCGCTCCAGTCCATCGCGCCGTGGGGCCGCCGCCTCACCCTCCATCACCCGCAGCGCTGGCTCTTTCTCCCTCTCCCCTCGCGGGAGAGGGCTGGGGAGAGGGGGCGCTCTGGGGCTCGGTGCCCCCCTCTCCCCTGGCCCCCTCCCAGCAGGGGCGATGGGGCATACCAAGTCAGCTTCCGCCGCACGGCCCGGGGTGTTTTCACCGGTTGACCAGCCGGTGGGCGGCGCCTATTCTGGCTGGCAGGGGCCGGTGACGCCCCCCTATACCAACACACTCCCCCACCTCCCCCGCGCCATGCACAAAGAATTCCACCACGACGCCGTGCGCCGGCTGCAGTCGCTGATCGAGCGCGAAACCGGCGCGCCGCTGCGCGAAGAAGCCCTCGCCGAGATGGCTGCCATCCTGCGCCAGGGCGACGGCCCGGAAGGTGCCGCCACCGATGACCGGTCTGTGGCCCCACGTGAGGTCACCATCCTGCTGGCCGACCTGCGCGGGTTCACCGCACTGTCGGGCTCGCAACCGGCGTCGGTGGTGATTGCGGCGCTCAACCGCTGCCTGGCGCGGTTGTCCGAAGTGGTGTTCAAGTACCAGGGCAGCATCGACAAGTTCATGGGCGACTCGATCATGGTGCTGTTCGGTGCGCCTGTGGCGCGCGAGGACGATGTGGATCGCGCGCTGTTGTGTGCCGTGGAGATGCAGATGGCCATGCGCGAGCTGAACTTGGCACACCTGCGCGAGCGCCTGCCCGAGGTCTTCCTGGGCATTGGCGTGAACACGGGCACGGTGATGGCAGGGCGTTTTGGCTCGGACGTTTATTCCGAATACACAGTGATCGGCGAGGCCGTCAATCTGGCCTCGCGCATCGAGGCGCTGAGCCTGCGCGGCCAGGTGCTCATCAGCGACACGACGTACCAGCGCTGCTGGGGTCTGGTGTCGGCGTCGGCGCCAATGCAGGTCTACGTCAAGGGCCGCACGCAGCCCGTGAGCCTGCGCGAGCTGATCGCCATCCCTTCGCAAAAGCTCAAGGTGCCGCGCCAGGAGTTCCGCCGCAGCCACCGGGTGGATGCGCGCCTGCCCTGCCTGTGCCAGCGCATGCAGGACAAGATCGTGGTGCCCCACATCGTGCACGGTGCCATCCGCGACATTGGCTACCACGGCCTGCTGGTGGAGCTGATCGAGCCGCTGGAGCCGCACAGCGAGATCAAGCTGGAGTTTGAGCTGCCGCTGGTGGACTACCGCGTGGCTGATGTTTACGCGCGCGTCATCACCCTCAAGCAGGAAGGCGACGAGTGGGTGGCGGGCTTGGAGTTCACCTCGATCAGCGCCGAATGCCATGCCAAGGTGCAGATGTTTGTGCAGCTGCTGGTAGCGCACTGATCGACGCGGGTGTGCCCCGGGGCACATTCAACAGCCCAGCATCTGCGCTAGATCGTTCAGGTCTGTGGCGTGCAGATCGTTGCCAGGCTGTGGCGTACTGTCCTTGGGCTGTGCGGCGCCCAGTTCCAGGGGGCGCTCGACGTAGGCGGTGCGCAGGCCACATGCGCGGGCAGCGGCCAAGTCGTCGTGGTGCGTGGCTACCAGCGCCACCTGTTCGGGCTGCAGGTCAAACACGCGCGCTACGCCCAGGTAGGTCTCGGGGCTGGGTTTGTAGGCCTTGAACACCTCGGCGCTTAGCACGCAGTCCCACGGTAGCCTGGCGCGCTTGGCCATGTTGGTGAGCAGGCCGATGTTGCCGTTGGACAGCGTGGTGATGGTGAAGCGTGTCTTGAGCCGCGTGAGGCCTTCCACGCTGTCGGGCCAGGCATCGAGCCGGTGCCACACATGGTTGAGGTGGCGGCGCTCGGCCTCGGGCAGGTGCGCTAGGCCAAAGCGCGGCAGGATTTCGTCGAGGATGCTGCGGTGCAGGTCGTCGACCAGTGTCCAGCCCTGCTCACCCCGCATCACGCGGGCCATTGCCGGCTGGTAGCCGGCGCGCCACGCCAGCGCAAACGCGTCTCCATCTACCGCAGGGTACAGCGCCTGCATCTCGCGCACGATGCTGCCGTGCCAGTCCACCACGGTGCCAAAGATGTCGAACGCCAGCACCTTCACGGTGCTGGCGATGTGGTCTGCTGTGCTTGGGGTGGTCGTCATTCGCAGTCCTTGAAAAAGGAGGAAGGGCGTGGTCAGGGCGTCAGCGTAGCAGCCATAGCTGAAATGGCTTTGAACCTGGGTTACATATTTCCCCGCTTCAGCAAGGCGGTGCTTTGCATGCTATGGTTACAAAAATCGGGTTTACCCCCGTAACTGCGTTTCTTTCTCTCCTTCTCCCTGTCTCGTCTACCTTCTGCGCCCTGCCGTCGCTTGCCGGTGCAGCGTCTCCCCTGTTGTTGCCATGACCGCGCCCCTTTCCCCCACGTCCATCGCCGCCACCCCTACCGACGACCGCACCTTGGTGCGCGCCGTGCTGGCCCTCGGGGTCGGCGGCTTTTCCATCGGCACGGGTGAGTTCGTCATCATGGGCCTGTTGCCTGAGGTGGCGCGCGACATTGGTGTGAGCATCCCGCAGGCCGGGCATGTCATCAGCGCCTATGCGCTGGGCGTGGTGGTGGGCGCGCCCGTGCTGGCCGTGCTGTGCGCCCACTGGGGGCGGCGCGCTCTGCTGATGGCGCTGATGGTGGTGTATGCGCTGGGCAATTTCGCATCGGCGCTGGCCCCGGGCTATGGGTCGCTGAGCGCCATGCGCCTGTTCACCGGTCTGCCACACGGCACCTACTTTGGCGTGGCCGCGCTGGTGGCCGCCGCACTGGCGCCACCGGGGCGCCGCGCACGCGCAGTGGGCTGGGTCATGCTGGGCCTCACCACCGCCACGCTGGTGGGTGTGCCCATTGCCGCTGCGCTGGGCGAGGCGTTTGGCTGGCGCGCTGCGTTTGTGTTTGTGGGTTTGATCGCGGTGGCCGCCGTGGTCATGGTGCGCCTTTGGGTGCCCGCCATGCCCGCGTCGCACGGCGCCAGCCCGCTGCGCGAGCTGGGCGCGCTGGCCCGCAAGCAGGTGTGGTTCACGCTGGGCATTGGCGCCATTGGTTTTGGTGGCATGTTTGCAGTGTTCAGCTACATCAAGCCCACCTTGATCGAAGTGGCCGGCATGCCGCCTGCGCTCATGCCCTTTGTGCTGTCGCTGTTTGGCCTGGGCATGGTGGCGGGCAATTTGGTCGGCTCGCGCATGGCCGACAAGGCGCTGATGCCTGCTGTGGGCAAGGTGCTGGTGTGGTCCATCCTCGTGCTGGCGCTGTTTGTGCCCGCCGCACACCATCCTGCCAGCGCCGCGCTGGCCACGTTCTTTTTGGGCACCTTGGTGGCCATCGGCCCCGCGCTGCAGATCCGCCTGATGGACGTGGCGGGCGACGCGCAGACCCTGGCCGCTGCACTCAACCACTCGGCCTTCAATGCCGCCAACGCGCTCGGCGCTTGGCTGGGTGGCGTGGCGATCTCGGCAGGCATGGGCTGGACGTCCACCGGCTGGGTGGGCGTGGTGCTGGGCTTGGGTGGCGTGGCCATTTTTGCGTGGTCGCTGGGCAGCGAAAAGGCAACGGCCGCACGCGCCTCTGCCACCGCATAGCCCAACACCACGGGCCGCCCGCGCCGTAGCGGCTTTGCGACAGCCGCGCGCAAGGTGGCTGGCTGGCGCTGTGTTGTGCGTTACATTGGCTGCGGGCTGGCCTTTCTGCCAGCCACGTCGCTCGGACGGTTCCGGGCGCTTACGTGAAAGTCACACCGCATGTCTGCATCGCAGGGCAAGCGCCGTTTTGCGCGCATCGATCGCCTTCCTCCCTACGTCTTCAACATCACGGCCGAGCTGAAACTCGCCGCCCGCCGCCGGGGCGAAGACATCATCGACATGAGCATGGGCAACCCCGACGGGGCCACGCCACCGCACATCGTCGCCAAGCTCACCGAAGTGGCCCAGCGGCCCGACACCCACGGCTACAGCGCCAGCAAAGGTATCCCGCGCCTGCGCCGCGCCATCAGCCACTGGTACAAAGACCGCTACGCGGTGGACATCAACCCCGACACCGAGGCCATCGTCACCATCGGCTCCAAAGAAGGGTTGGCCCACCTCATGCTTGCCACGCTGGACAGGGGCGACACCGTGCTGGTGCCCGACCCGAGCTACCCCATCCACATCTACGGCGCGGTGATTGCCGGTGCCGACATCCGCAGCGTGCCCGTGGCGCCCGATGTGGACTTTTTTGCCGAGCTGGAAAAAGCCATCCGCGGCAGCTACCCCAAGCCCAAGATGATGATCTTTGGCTTTCCCAGCAACCCCACCGCGCAGTGCGTGGAGCTGAGTTTCTTCGAGCGCGTGATCGCCCTGGCCAAGAAGCACGACATCCTGGTGGTGCACGACCTGGCCTATGCCGACATCGTGTACGACGGCTACCGCGCCCCCAGCATCATGGAAGTGCCCGGCGCCAAGGACGTGGCGGTGGAGTTTTTCACCCTGAGCAAAAGCTACAACATGGCCGGCTGGCGCGTGGGCTTCATGGTCGGCAACCCCGACCTCGTGGCCGCGCTCGCGCGCATCAAGAGCTACCACGACTACGGCACCTTTACCCCCCTGCAGGTCGCGGCCATTGCCGCGCTGGAGGGCGACCAGCAGTGTGTGAAAGATATTGCTGCCCAGTACCAGCGCCGCCGCGACGTGCTCTACAAGGGCCTCACCGAAGCGGGTTGGGCGGTGGACTGCCCCAAGGCCAGCATGTACATCTGGGCCCGCATCCCCGAGCCGTATCGCGCGCTGGGCTCGCTGGAATTTGCGAGGCAACTGCTGGACAAGGCCAAGGTGTGTGTGTCGCCGGGCATTGGTTTTGGCGACCAGGGGGATGAATATGTGCGCTTTGCGCTCATCGAGAACGAGGCACGGATTCGGCAGGCGGTGCGGGGGATTCGCGCAATGTTCAAGGCCGATGGTTTACTGAAGGTGCCTGCGGCCGCTGCGGCTTGAGGCCTGCCGAAAACACCTGCAGTGATGACTGCGGGCACCTGCGGGACGGCTTGCAGCTGAACTGGCGGGTGCGCACGGGCCCATCAGCGTATAGGTATTGCTGGCGAATGCCTATACGATCCCTCTCCTGTTGCTTAACAAAACGCGGAGGGGGGTCCATGAAGGAACGTATGAAGAATTGGCTCGTGGCGCTTGTGATGCTGTGCGCCGCAGCGGCGTCCCATGCGCAGTCCACGACCTACGTTGCCACCGCGACGGGCAACTACACCGCACTCATCAATTTCACGCTCTGTGTGGCGGGCCCCTGCCAGAACTTCAATACCGGCATAGGTGCATCCGGCTCGTTCACGACGTCCGCCCCGCTGGCGGCCAATCTGTCTGCCGCGAACGTGGCGCCTCTGGTCACGGCCTTCAGCTTCTCGGATGGAATCCACACCTATTCCAGCGGAGACCCTGCTGCCCGCATCTTCCTTTTCAACGTATCCACCAACGCCTCCGGCGCCATCACCATCACGGACATCCGGATCCAGCGCTGGCTGACCGGAACCTCTCCCCATGTACCGGGAGACCGGCATTCCTGGATCTTCTTTCAGGCAACAGGGGAGGTCGATCACAACGCGCAGTGCCTCACCGTCGGCGCCTCACCCGCGGGTGTGCTGGATTCGTGCGTTCTCGTCCTGGGTGCTGACACCAGCCGGTCGCTGGCATTTGGGTCCACCCGGGCTTGGGCCGTGGCGCCCTCTGCCGTCACCGCTGTTCCCACCCTGGCCGAATGGGGCCTGGTCCTGATGGGCGTGTTGATGGGGGTTGCCGCTTTGGCGCCCCTGAACCGTCGTTTCCGGGCGAGCGCTGGCACTGTGGCCTCTTGACGGGGCGCGGCCTAGAGTCGCCGGGCGCACCGTTGCAATGCTTTGGCAGTGCCGCGTGCGCCGCCTTGGTCAGGCCTCGCCGGTGGGCACGCAGGCCCGCCAGCCTTACATCGCCCAGATGCGGGGCGCTTCTCCGTTCAACCCCCACATCACCTCCCGCCAAGCCACCCGTACCGCCTTGAGCAGTTTCATCGCGGGCTCCACCTGCGGTGCCAACACGCGCACCACCACCATGCGGTCGTTGGGGCTGGTGGCGCCTGCGGTGGCTTTGACCTGGGGGTGTTGATCCATCACTGCGCGGGCCGCGTCCAGGGCTGCATCGCGGCGCGCGCGGTCGAGGGGCGTGCCTGCGGCAAAGAACATGCTTGCCATGCAGCGGTGGCCTGCCAAACCCAGCGGGCTGCTCAGCAGCCGGTCATCGGCGGCGTCGATCACGCCGCGCTCCAGCCACAGGCCGGGCACTTCCAGGTGCTGGGTGAAGCGGCCTTGCTCAAACGGCTGGCCCGCGTGGGGCAGGCCCAGTGCGGTCACGTCCCAGGCAATGCATTCGGCGCCGGGGGCGAGGTTCAGCGTGAGGTGGTTTTCGGCGTGGCAGGCGCTGTAGCACAGGGCCTCCAGCGGCAGCCATTCCAGGCGTGCGCCCTCGGCCAGGGTGAGGTGGCTGCGCTGCAAGGCCAGCGGGCCGGTGGAGCGGTAGAAGCGCGTGGCGCCGGGCGTGGTGACCAGGCCGTGGGCGCCGGGGCCGACGGTGGTGGTGATGTCCAGCGTGTCGCCGCCCACCAGGCCGCCGGGTGGATGCACCAGCACGTTGTGGCAGATGGCGTCGCCCTCGGGGTACAGGCTTTGCAGGATGCGCAGCGGCCCGTTGTGCTCATAGCGGGCTACGGTGCGGGCGTTGTTGTTTTGTGCCGTGTAGTCGAGCTGCAGGCGGGCGTGCCAGGACATGGAGGAGTCTTTGCTATCAAATAAGTAGCTTATTGCGCAATGCAGATAAGCGCTAGGGGCCTTTGGGGTCGAATAATAGCTGACGGTAGGTGGGTGCTTGGTTTGTTTTCGGAGACGGGCCGGTGGCGGGGCTGCACCGCATCGTCTGCTCACCCCTTTGGCAGGCCCTCCCTCGCGACAACGGCGCGAGGGGCGATTTTTGTGAGCTGTTCTAAAACTCCAGGTTGTCAATCAACCGCGTGCTGCCCAGCCGCGCAGCCCCCAGTGCCACCAGCGAGCCCGCTGCATCGGCCGCTGTGGCGGGCAACAGATCGGCGCGGCGGCGCACGGTGAGGTAGTCCGGTGCCCAGCCCCGCGCGCGCAGGGCGTCCAAGGCCCGGGGCTCCACCGCGCTGCGGTCGTTGGGCGCAGCGTTCAGCCATTGCTGTGCCAGTTGCTTCAATGCCTGCGACAGGGCTACGGCTTCTTGCCGCTCTTCCAGGCTGAGGTAGCCGTTGCGTGAACTCAATGCCAGGCCATCGGCCGCGCGGCAGGTCTCGCCCGCTACCACCTCAATCGGCAGCGCAAACTGCTGCACCATGTGGCGGATCACCATGAGCTGCTGGTAGTCCTTCTTGCCGAACACGGCGGTGCCGCCCGTCTGGCCGAGCACGCAGGCAAAGAGCTTCATCACCACCGTGCTCACGCCTGTGAAGAAGCCGGGGCGGAAATGGCCTTCCAGCATGTCGGCCAGTGCTGCGTCGGGGTGCACCTTGAAGGTCTGGGGCTGTGGGTACAGGTCGGCCTCGCGCGGGGCAAACAGCACATCGCAGCCCGCAGCTTGCAGTTGTGCGCAATCGGCCTCCCAGGTGCGGGGGTAGCTGTCAAAGTCCTCGTGCGGCAAAAACTGCAGGCGATTCACGAAGATGCTGGCCACCGTCACGTCGCCCAGGGGCTTGGCCTGGCGCACCAGGGCGATGTGCCCGTCGTGCAGGTTGCCCATGGTGGGCACAAAGGCGGGGTGGCGATAGGAGGCCAGGGCCTGGCGCAGGTCTGCGATGGAGCGGGCAATCAGCATGGGGTGGGAGAGGTCGAAAAGAAATGAAGAAATGCGGTGAAGGCTCACCAGGCGTGCAAGGCGTTATCCGGGAACTGCCCCTGCTTCACGGCCTGCACATAGGCCTCCATGGCGCCGCGCACGCTGCCTGCGTCCTGCATGAAGTTGTGGACGAATTTCGGCATCTTTCCGAGGTTCATGCCCAGCATGTCGTGCAACACCAGCACCTGGCCGGCCGTGCCGTTGCCCGCGCCGATGCCGATGGTGTGGCAGTGCGGCAGCTCGGCCGTCAGCTCGGCGGCCAGCGCGGCGGGCACCATCTCCAGCACCAGCATGGTGGCGCCTGCGTCTTGCAGCTCATGCGCCTCCTTGCGCAGGGTGCGGGCGTCATCGTCGGTCTTGCCCTGAACACGGTAGCCGCCCAGGGCATGCACCGTCTGCGGTGTGAGGCCCAGGTGGGCGCACACCGGCACGCCGCGCCGCACTAAAAACTCCACCGTGGGCGCTGTCCAGCCCCCGCCTTCGAGCTTGACCATGTGCGCTCCCGCCTGCATCAACACGCAGGCGCTGCGCAGCGCCTGCTCTCGGCTCTCGGCATAGGTGCCATAGGGCAGGTCGGCCACGAGCCAAGCCGTGCCCTGCACCCGGTGCAGGCCACGCGCTACGCTGGCCGTGTGGTAGGCCATGGTGTCCAGCGTCACGCCCACCGTGCTGGGCAGGCCCTGGCACACCATGCCCAGCGAATCCCCCACCAGAATGCATTCCACCCCCGCCGCATCGGCCACGGCCGCAAACGTGGCGTCGTAGGCGGTGAGCATGGTGATCTTCTCGCCCGCTGCGCGCATCTGCGCCAGGCGCGGCAGGCTGACCGGGCGGCGCTGGGGCAGGGGAGATGCGGGCGGCAGGGTGCCGTAGGGTGTTGCGGAAGCGGTGCTTGTGGCAGTCATGGGGCATCCATGGGCAAAAATTGCCGCGAGTCTATGCGACCAATAATGGGTGTACTTATTGGTTGTCTGCCCAGTGGTATGCGGCCTAGGTCGGTACCATGGCCTTTGCGTTCCCGGTATGCTCGCGGCCCATGACAGCAGCGTTACACCCCGCGAACACCCTCATGAGCGATACCGATGTGATGGCCCTGGCCCAGGCCGACGTGGCCCGTGCTTTGGCCGAAGATGTAGGCGCCGGCGACCTCACGGCCGGCCTGATCGACCCCACCCGCCGCGCCCGTGCCCGCATCCTGGCGCGCGAATCCGCCGTGATCTGCGGCGCCCCCTGGGCCGAAGCCGCGCTGCGCGCACTCGATCCTACGGTGCAGATCACCTGGCATGTGGCCGAAGGCCAGCGCTGCGCGCCCGATCAGGTGGTGCTTGAGCTGGAAGGCAATGCCCGCGCACTACTGTCGGCCGAGCGCACTGCGCTCAACTTTCTGCAACTGCTGTCGGCCGTGGCCACCAAAACCCGCACCTATGTGGATGTGGTGGCGGGCACCCGCGCCCACATCGTGGACACGCGCAAGACCATCCCCGGCCTGCGCCTGGCGCAAAAGTACGCCGTGCGCGTGGGCGGCGGCACCAATCACCGCATCGGTCTGCACGACGCAGTGCTCATCAAGGAAAACCACATCGCCGCCGCCGGTGGCGTGACGGCTGTGCTCAAAGCCGCCCAGACTGTGGCAGCTCAAGCAAAGTTCATCGAGATTGAAGTGGAAACCCTGGAGCAACTGACCGAGGCGCTCGATGCCGGTGCCGAGATGGTGCTGCTCGACAACATGCCGCTGCCCACGCTGCGCGAGGCGGTGCGCATCAACGCGGGCCGTGCAATTTTGGAAATATCGGGTGGCGTCACGCTCGAAGGCTTGCGCGAACTGGCCGAGACGGGGGTGGATCGCATCTCCATCGGCACGCTGACCAAAGACGTCAAGGCGACGGACTTTTCCATGCGCCTGCAGGAGCTGTCATGACCACCACTGCCGTGCTGAACCGCATCGACGTGGAGTACGAGCAGCCGCTCGATACCGAGGAAGGCTCCGTCTGCTCCACCAAACACGCCTGGGCGCGCGTGCCACCCGAACCCACGCAGGCCGAACGCCTCGCGCTCAAGGACAAGATTCGCCGCCTGCTCAAAGAGAAAAATGCGGTGATGGTGTCGCACTACTACGTGCACCCCGACCTGCAGGACCTGGCCGAAGAAACCGGCGGCCTGGTGAGCGACTCGCTGGAGATGGCGCGGTTTGGCCGCGACCATGCCGCGCAGACCCTGGTGGTGAGCGGCGTACGCTTCATGGGTGAGACGGCCAAGATTTTGAGCCCCGAAAAGACGGTGCTCATGCCCGACCTGGATGCGACCTGCTCGCTCGACCTGGGCTGTCCTGTGGAGGAATTCAGCGCGTTTTGCGACGCCCACCGCGACCGCACCGTGGTGGTCTACGCCAACACCAGCGCGGCCGTGAAGGCGCGGGCCGATTGGCTGGTCACATCCAGTTGCGCACTCGACATCGTCAGCGCCTTGAAGGCAGCAGGGCAAAAGATCCTGTGGGCGCCCGATCGCCACCTGGGCGCCTACATCCAGCGCGAAACTGGGGCCGACATGGTGTTCTGGAACGGTGCCTGCATCGTGCACGACGAGTTCAAAGCCTTCGAGCTGGAGGCGCTCAAAAAGGAACACCCCCACGCCAAGGTGCTGGTCCACCCCGAAAGCCCTGCGGACGTGATCGCCTTGGCCGATGCGGTGGGCTCCACCAGCGCCATCCTCAAGGCCGCGCGCGAGATGGAAGCCACCGAGTTCATCGTGGCCACCGACAACGGCATGATGCACAAGCTGCGCACGCTGAACCCCGGCAAGGTGTTCATTGAGGCCCCCACCGCCGGCAACAGCGCCACCTGCAAGAGCTGCGCGCACTGCCCCTGGATGGCGATGAACGGCCTGGCCGATGTGGCCCGCGTGCTGGAGACCGGTGCCAATGCCATCCAGGTGGACCCGGCGCTGATCCCGCGCGCGCGCCAGCCGATTGACCGCATGCTGGCCTTCACGGCCGCGCTGAGGAACGGGCAGCCCACGGCGGGCCTGGTCCCTGGCATCGGGGCCGCCTGAGGCATCACGCAGGTATTGAATCGTGGCGCACCCGACGGGCGCGGACTACGCCACGCCGTCCACAATGACGTGCCGCGTGCCCGCCGAGCAGCTTTCAATGCGGGCCCGGATGCGATAGACATCGCGGAGCATGGCTGCAGTAATCACCTGCTCGCAAGGTCCGCTGTGCTGCGCTTGTCCGTTGGCGATCACCAGGGCATGGTCGCAGTAGCGCAGGGCCTGGTTGATATCGTGGAGCGCGATGAGCACGATCAGTCCCCGCTCCTGTGCCAGCGAGCGCATGAAGTCCAGCACCTGGATCTGGCGGTGCAGGTCGAGCGCGCTGGTGGGCTCGTCCATGAGCAGGATCTCGGGGTCGCGCGCCAGCGTCTGGGCGATGGACACCAGTTGCCGCTGGCCGCCACTGAGTTCCCCCAGATTGCGAAAGGCAAGGTCTGCGATGCCCAGTGACACGGTGATGGCGTCCACCTGCGCCAGTTCGGCATCGCTCACCGCCCAGCCCTGGTGCTGCTGTTTGGCGGCCAGCAGTATGGATTCAACCACCGTGAGCCGCGCGGTGGCGCTGATGTCCTGCGGCATGTAGCAGATGCCCTCGGACCCCTTGCGGGTGCCCTGTAGCACGATCTGGCCAGGCCCCTTGAGCATGCCGGCCACGCGCTTGAACAGGGTGGACTTTCCGGCCGCGTTGGGCCCGATCACTGCTATCACCTGCCCCGCGTGGAAGACGGGGGTGTTGACGTTCGCAAGCACCGTGCGGCTGCCATAGTGCGCGCCCACCCCTTGCAGCTGGAGCGTCACCATGAGCGCTCCCTGCGGCCCAGGATGAGCGAGATGAAGAAGGGCACTCCTATGAGCGAGGTCACGACGCCGATGGGAAAGATGGCCCCAGGGATCAGCGTTTTGCTGACCACCGAGCTGATCGACAGCAGCAATGCGCCGGTCATGACCGACGCGGGCAGAAAGAACCGCTGGTCCTCGCCGATCAGCATGCGTGCGATGTGCGGGCCCACCAGGCCCACAAAGCCGATGGTGCCGACAAACGCTACCGGGAAGGCCGCCAGAAGGCTGATCAGCACCAGCGTTTGCAGCCGCAGGCGCGCCACGTTGATGCCGAAGCTGGCGGCCTTGTCATCGCCCAGGCGCAGGGCCGTCAGTGCCCAGCTGTTGCGCGCAAAAAGGGGCAGCGTGACCACGAGAACCAGGCAGGTCACAACCAGCTTCGGCCAGGTGGCCTTGGTCAGGCTGCCCATGGTCCAGAACACCACGGCCGCCACGGCCTGCTCGGTGGCGAAATACTGCACCAGCGCCAGCAGTGCATTGAAGGTGAACACCAGCGCAATTCCCAGCAGCACGATGGTCTCGGTGGTCACGCCGCGTTTCATGCTCAGCAGGTGGATCAACCCGGCCGACAGCATCGCCATCACAAAGGCATTCAGCGGCACCACATACCCGGCCACCGTGGGGAACAGGGCAACGCCGAAGGCCAGCCCGAGCGCGGCGCCAAAGCTGGCCGCCGCCGAAATACCCAGCGTAAACGGACTGGCCAGCGGGTTGTTGAGCGTGGTCTGCATCTGTGCACCCGCCACCGACAGCGCAGCACCCACAGCCAGCGCCATGAGCGCGGTGGGCAGGCGGATGTCCCACACCACCACGCGCAGTTGCACGGGCACGCTGTCGGGCCACAGCACAGCCTGCACCACGTCCCTCACGCTGTAGCCCACCGGCCCGAGTGCCAGGTCGAGCAGCAGGCTCAAGGTCGTCAGCACGAAAAACCCCAGCAGCAGCCAGCGCTTGCGGCGTACCAGGGCACGGTAGCCAGCGCCCTGGCTTGCAGGGGGTGCCATCGCCGTGGTCGTCATGGGGCAGCCTTGGTGGTGGAGGGCGCTGCGGAGGCTGCGGGTGTTGCGCCGTCCAGGCTCACGAAGTAGCCGGGTTCATAGGGCACGGGCAGAAAGCGTTCGTGCATCTCACGGTAGGTGGCGTCCGGCTCCAGGTCCGCGAACAAGTCCGGGTGGAACCACTTGGCCAACTGCTGGATGGCCACAAACTCGTACGGGCTGTTGTAGAACTGGTGCCAGATGGCGTGGAACGCGCGGTCTTGCGCAGCCCGGGTGCCGGTGTAGGCGGGGCGGCGGGTATAGGTTTCGAGCTTGCGCCGGGCCTCTGCCAGGTCGGCACCAGGGCCCACTCCAATCCAGTGGCCGGAGGGTACGTAGGCCTCCCAGTTGGCGCTGGTGACCACAACCTGGTCGGGGTTGGAGGCGATTACCTGCTCAGGGTTGAGCTGGCCGAAGGTGCCGGGAATCACGCCCTTGGCAACGTTCGTGCCCCCCGCCACTTCCACGAATTTGCCGAAGTTCTCGTTGCCAAAGCTCAGGCAGCAGTCTTCGGTGTAGCCACCGATGCGTTCGATGAACACCTTGGGGCGCGGGGGCTGCTCGGCGGCGATGGTGTCTGCCACGCGCCGGATTTGCGCCGTGCGGTAGGCGATGAACTCTTCGGCGCGCGCTTCCTTGCCAAACAGCCGGCCCATCAGGCGCATGGTGGGCTCGGTGTTCTCCATGGGGCGATGGCGAAAGTCCACATACACCACCGGAATTCCCAGCGCCGCCAGTTTCTCGATGTAGCGCGCGTCATCGGTGGCCCGTTGGGCCTCGATGTTCAGCAGGATCACATCGGGCTTTTGCGCAATGGCCTGCTCGATGTCGAAGGTGCCGTCTTCAAAGCCCCCAAAGGTGGGAATGTCGGCGATGCGCGGGAATTTCTTGGCGTACGCCGAATAGGTGTCAGGGTCGGCCTGGATCAGATCCTTGCGCCAGCCCACGATGCGCTGGATCGGGTTGTCCGTATCGAGTGCGGCCACTAGGTACAACTGCCGCCCTTCGCCCAGGATCACGCGCTGCACAGGTAACCGCACCTGCACATTGCGCCCCAGCAGGTCGGTCACCGTGACGTGGTGGCTGCCGGAGGGCGGGGGGGATGCAGCGCCTTCGGGGGCTGCGGCCGGAGAAACCAGAAAAATGCCGGCGGCGGCGATGCCTGCCAGCACAAGGATAAGAAGCGCGATGCGCCAGCGGTGACCCATTGCCATGTCAAAGACTCTTTGTGAATGAAGGGGTGGGGAGGAAAAAGATGTGATGCGCCGTGGAGGTCATGGCCCGGCAAGGCCGGCTGCGCCTTGCCGGGTGCCGCGCATGCGCAGTACGGCGACGATGACCGCGAGGGCGCAGGCATAGGCCCCCGCTACGAGGAAGTAGGTGGTGTGCAGGCCCAGCAGTTGGGTCAGGCCCCCGCCCAGTGCGATGCCGGCCATGGACGAGAACTGGGCGGTGCTCTGCGCCACGCCCAGAATGCGCCCCTGGTGTTGCCCGCTCGTGGCATGCGAAATCTGGGCCATCAGCACCGGTGTGGTGGCACCCAGCAGCACACCCCAGGCAAAGTGCAGTGCGATAAAAAAAGCCACGCTGTGGGTGGCCCCCGCCAGCACCATCAGCAAGGCGCAGGCGGCAGCCACCCAGGCCATGCGGACCAGGGCGTCGGGGCGCTGCAGGCGCTCGAAGTAGCGCGCCCACAGCGTGGCCGACACGATGAACCCCATGGAAAGAAGCCCGTAGCACAGGCCCACCACCCAGTTGTCCACGGCAAACACCGAGCGGACATACATCGCAAACGGGGTTTGCGTGAGCATGCGTGCCACCAGCAGGATGCCCAGCACGGCCAGCAGCCCGGCCACGGGGGATGCAAACCAGGATGGTGGTTGCAGCGGCGCTGCGTTGCCTGACGTGGGTGGCAGTGATGGCGCTGCCTTCACGCCCTGGGCGCTGCCTGCGGCAGGACGGGGCGGCAGCAGCACGGCCACGGCTGCAGCGCACACTGCGCACAGCAGCGCTGCGATGAGGTTGATCCAGAAGAACGTGGCGTGGTCCAGGATGAGCCCGCCCGCCAGCGCCCCTGCCAGCGAGCCCACGTTGGTGGACACCTGCAGGTAGGCAAACAGGCGCCCCCGGACCGCTGGCACCACGGCGCTCACACCGTAGGCCTGCGCCGGTGCCAGATAGCCTGCGCAAGCCCCTTGCAGAAAGCGCAGTGCCAGGATTGTCCAGACATCCTGCGTAAAGGCCAGGGCCAGCTGTGTGATGGCCAGCCCCAGGAGCGCACGGACCATCATGGGCTTGTGCCCGAAGCGGTCCCCCACCTTGCCCCAGAACGTGCTGGTGAGCGCCACGCCCAGCATGGGGCCCACATACACGGCAATGCCCGCAAACGCCAGCACGCCGGGCGATGCGCCCAGGGACTGCAGGTGCACCGGCCAGAAGGGCCCGCTCATTTCCATGGCGCCCATGGAAATGAGCTGGATCACGAACAGTGCGTGAACCAGGCGGGGCAGGGCGCTGGATGCGGCTGGCGTGGAGACCATCAAACCTTCCCGCAGGTCGGGGCCGCACCCAGCGGGTTGGGTAGCCGGTGCTGCAGGCGGTAGTCTGCGTATTGCTGCAGGTGCATGCGCAACACCGAGCGCGTGGGCCAGGCCGCGTGCAGAAACTGCTCGCGCTCCGCGCGCCACAACTGCGGCTCGACACGCGCCTGCACCGCATCGAAGGCGCCCTCGGTTTCCTCGCGAAGAATCTCCCACAGCCAGGTGGTGGGCAATTGGTACTCGTGCGTGAGCGCCAGGGCCAGCTCATGCAGATGGCACACAAAACAGGCGTCGAGCACGAAGGTGCGCACGGGCTCTATGTCGTCCCGGAAAACAGTGGGCAGGATGCCCGGGTGCACATAGGGCTGCAGTGTGTAGCCGTGCGCTTCCAGGAGCGGGGCAAACGTGCGTCCGTCGCCAAAGTCCCGGATCAGCAAACCCCGGGGGCTGCCATCCTCGGAACACAGCACGGACGTGTTTTGCTGGTGGGCCTCCAGGCCGATGCCGTAAAGCAGGTAGATCGCGACCACAGGCCGTGTGACGGCGCGCGCGTACTGCCTGAAATACGCGCCCACCGTTTCAGGCGTGGCACGGCCCGCTGCGCGTTCGATCAGTTCCGTTACCAGCGGCCGTGCGTCCAGCGGCGAAGCCGTGAGCAAGGTGGCCACCGTGATGGGCAGCAGACCGTCGCTGCGGTCCAGCGCCTGGCGGGCCCCTCGGTAGGCCACAGAGAGGTGCCTCCCCGGGCGGTCCTCCTGGCGGACTGCGTGGCGGTAGTGCAGCGCCACTTCTTCGGGAAAAATTTCAAGGCGGCGGTCAAAGCCGTTTTCCTCGGCCAGGATGCGTTCGATCACTGCGCTGATGCGCGGCCCCATGTGGATCGACTTGGCCTGCAGGCTGCGTTGTTCGCTGGTGAGCCACAGCGCCAGGGGCAGCTTGATGAACGGCGTGGCCCCGGGCAGCTGCGGCACCATGGTGCGAAACGACATGGTGGGGCGGGTGTCGATGTCGATGCCGTCGGTGATGAGCACCCCCTCGGCAATTTCGTCCGCGTAGGCTTCCGTCACGTAGTGCTCCAGGTGCCACGTGTGGATGGGCAGGGGCAGCCAGTCGTCAGCGTTCTGCTGCCGTGCCCGAAGGCTATCGCTCCAGCGCTGCCACACGTCCGGGAACTGCTCGGAAAACCAGGTGCGGTAGTCCTGCACATGAGGCATGCGTTCCACATAGGCCATGTCGGCCCGCAGTGCTGCGATGCGCACGGGCACGCACGCATTGAATTCCGGTGACAGCTGTGCGACTTCGGTGGGGCTCAGCTGGGGCTTGGTTTTCCAGGTGGGGTAGAAGGGGTGCCCTTCGAGCGAGCCCCACTGCTCCAGCAGCACCGCAGCATCCCGCGCGGTACGGTGGTGGCGCACATAGTCCACCAGGCCCTTGGAGCCGGTATCCAAAATGGCTTGCCGCAGTTCTTCGTTCCAGCGGCGGCGGTGGCCGCGTGCCAGTGCGTCATTGGCGACGCTGTTGGCCATGTCGTTCTTCAGCCCGGCGAGGCCCTGCGCTGTGGCGGTGAAATCAAAGTGGGGCGCGAGCAGATCGATGAGCTGGCCGGGTGTGTCGATGGCCGTCTTCTTGCCGCTCGGCTCCACCAGGGTGATCGTGCCGTCGAGCAGGAACGTGCGGGCGGGCGCAGCCCGCAGCGCGGAGAAATACACCAGGGCATGGTGCTCCCACAGCGGGAACCAGGCCGTATTGCCGTGCGGAGCAAAGACCAGTGATCCACTGTCGAGAATGCCTTCGGCAAACAGGCAGCGCACCAGGCGCCGCAGCGCGTTGTGCTGCGCGAGAGCCTGTGCGTCTTGTGGCTGAGGAATGAAGGCCGAGTTGGGTTCCGGCCGGGCCAGGGGGTTGGTAGAGAGGTGCATGGGACAACAGGGCTGGGCACGCCCGTCAGGCGGGCCAGGTGGATGGGAAGTAGTCGAGCGCCGAGCCGCGCAGGCCCTGCATGTAGCCCACGTTCCAGTCGAAGATCTCCTGGATGTGGGGCAGTGGCACGTTGAGCCGCCGTCCCATTTCCACCAGCACGGCCAGGCCATAGGCGACATCCTCCTGGAACGCTCGGCTGTCCTTGTCGATCACGTAGCCGGGCTGGCCAGCGGCCTGCACCATCGGGGCTTCGATCGCGTCATAGGCCTGGTTGGAGCGCAGCACGGACAGCAGGGTGCGGGGGTCGCGTATCTGGTCTCCGTAGGCTTCGACGATCTCCTGGTGCAGGGGTCTGACCGACGACAGGTTGATGCCCAGGCGTTGCTCGGCGGCCTTGCACAGCCGCTGGTTTTCTTCGTCGCTGCGCGCGAGGAAATACGCGCCCAGCTCGGTGCAGTCCGTCCACCAGCAGACGGGTGCAGGAAAGGTGCGCTCGTGCCACTGGCTGTAGGGGCCTGCCAATCCATAGACCACCGAGCTGTGCATGATGGGATTGCCCGGCGTCAGCGTGATTTCGAGGTAGTGGTCGAGCAACTCCACCGGTGCTGCGTACAGGCGCTGCAGCATCCGTTGCAGGGCGGTGCGTGCGCTGGCGCCTTCTCGGGCGTGGGTGCCCACGTGCAGCACCTGCTTGGCGCCCCCCATGCGCACCGAAACACCGGGATGCAGGTCGTACGCGGTGTGGGGCACGTCCTTCATGCCCCAGATCACCGCGTTGGGCCGTTCTGCCAGGATCTGCTCGGCCAGCCAGTCAAAGCCGCAAAAGCCCGGGATGGCCCCCACATACACGGGTTTGTCGCGCGGGAGCGCCTGCACCATGCCGCGCAGCCAGGCGGCGCGCACGTGGGCCGGCACGGTGAGGATCACGAGGTCTGCGTTGGCGACCAGGGTGGCATCGTGGCCCACTGTGTCCAGCCGCGCCCGCAGCGGGGGCGAGTCCGGCACCAAGGCGGTCAGGCCGTCGGGACTCTTCTGGTGGCGCGCGATGACATCCTGCCGCGTGGTGAGCAGCGACACGCGAACGCCGGGCACCTGCTTGAACAGCACCGCGTTCAGGTGCCCCGTTCGCCCGCCGCCGCAGACAACCACGTCCAGGTCTTGCACGGCATCCACGTTCAGGCCACCTTCAGCCGGTCGTTGGTACGCGGCAGTTCTTCCACCACGTCCTTGGCCAGCCAGCCGTCGAGCTGCGCCCAGACCGTGGGGTCGATGATGTTGCGTTCCTTGAGCCATGCCTCGTTGAACACGGTGTGCAGGTACTTCTCGCCCCCGTCCGCCACCACCGCCACCACGTTGCCCGCGATCATGCCGCTGTGGATGAACTCCAGGGCCTTGTAGAGCACGCCGCCGGTGGAGCCGCCCACCAGCAGGCCCGTGTGCTGCGCGAAGTAGCGGGCGGTTTCAAAGGCCTGTGCATCGGTCACCTGCACGCCCAGGTCGATGCAGCTGTAGTCCAGCACCAGGCCCACGGTGTCTCCCTTGGGCGTGCCCGTGCCCGACTGGTAGTAAGGCCGCCCTGGCTGCCCAAAAATGATGGAGCCCGCAGGCTCGACCGCGATGGTGCGGGTGCGGGGGTTGTGCAGCTTGAGCCCGCGTGCAATGCCCGTCATCGAGCCACCCGTGCCCACGCAGCCCACATACGCGTCCACCGGGCCTTGGACCTGGTCGATCACTTCGCGCACGAAGTCGAAGTAGCCGCCCGCGTTGGCCACGTTGTCCGATTGGTTCATGAAAACCGCACCGGGAATCTTGGAGGCCACCTCGGCCGCCAGGCGCTGGCGCTCCACCACGGCCACCTCGTCCTCGCGGTAGTCGCCCTCCACGTAGCGGATCTCCGCGCCCAGTGCGCGCATCACGGCGATCTTGTCGGGCGCGGCATGGTGGTCCACCACCGCGATAAAGCGCAGGCCGAACTCGATGGCGGCAATGGCCAGTCCAATGCCGGTGTTGCCTGACGAAGACTCCACCACCACGCCCCCGGGCTGCAGGCGGCCGGAGCGCATCGCCGCGACGATCATGTTGCGCGCCATGCGGTCCTTGATGCTCCCGCCCGGGTTGTTCTTCTCGATCTTGAGCAGCAGCCGCGTTTTCTTCGAAGGAATCGGGATGCCCAGGATGGGCGTGTTTCCGATCAGGTCCGTCACTTTGCTGAGAATCATGTCTTTACTCCGTTCGGTCGTCGTCTGGCGAAAAGGCCATGGCACCTGCCGCAGTGCGGGTGACTGCAATGCGGCGGGGCATGGGATGGCGGTGAAACTCGTTTTCCAGCAGGTCCATCTGGTAACCCGCGGTGTTGGCATACACCAGCAGGTCACCGGCCTGCGGCACGCGCGCAAAGCCGATCCAGCGGTGGGTCAGAACATCGTCGTCCAGGCAGCTGTGCCCGGCGATGTAGGCATGGCAAGCCTGTGGGGTTGCGGGGCGCGGTCCGTTGCCATCCCCTGGCAACAGGACCGGGTCCACCAGGAACTCGGAGCCGAACCAGGTCTCGCAGGCGCTGAAGCTGCTGCCTTCCACAAAGATCACATACCGTCCGTCGGCCAGCGGTTTCACCCGCGTGGCGCGAAAGACCGAAATGGCGGCCTGGTCCACCAGGCTGCGCCCGGGTTCGATGGCCAGTGTCAGGCCTGCCGCGTTCAGGGCCTGTGCCACGGTCATGCCCTCCGTGCACGCCGAGCACAGCAGTTGCTCCATCCACATGCAGGCGTCCACAGGCCCGCCATAGGGGTAGAACGATGTGGGCACCTTGCCGCTGCGGTAGTGCGCGCCATCCTGCGCTGCGAGAAAAGCGCTGTAGGCGGCGGTGTCCACATACCGGATGGGCAGGCCACCGCCGATGTCCAGCATCCGGGCGCTCAGCCCCATGCGGCGGGCTTCGTGCACCCAGGGCAGCAGCTCGCGCACGGCCTGCACACGCGGCTCGACCGCATAGCCCGACAGATGAAAGTGAAAGCCCTCCAAAACCATGCGTGCCTCTGGTTTGGCCAATCGGGCAAGGCCCGCGTGCAGGTCGCCAGCATTCATGCCAAAGCGACTGGTGGGCAAGGAGTGGGGCCGGTAGCGCAGCAGCACACGCGCCCGCTGGACCGCGCCAGCAGACTGCAGGCAGTGATCCAGGTCCTGCAACTCCTGCAGCGAGTCGATGGAAATGAGGGATGCGTTGTCCATCAGCAGCTTGTGGAACGCCCGGGTCTTGGCCGGGCCGGTGGCGCACAACCGCGTTGGGTCCGCACCAGCACGCAGTGCGTCACCCGCCTCGTAGAGGCTGGATACGTCCACGCCGATGCCAGCCTGCACGGCCGCGCGGACCAGGGCGGGCGACTTGTTGACCTTGGCCCCGTAAAAAATCTCAAAGGGCATAGGGTGGGACTGCAGCACGGCCGCCAGCTTGCGCACGTTGTCTTCCAGCCGCTGGGGCCAGACGAGGTGCAGCGGCGAGCCGTATTGGGCAACCAGGCCCGGCAGCATTGCGGGTGATGCGTGCACCAGTGCTGCCACCGCTTCATCCAGCAGCGGTGGCAGGGCTGGGTACACCTTGGCTGCCGTGGCCGCTGGCGGGGGCAGCGGCGTTGGTGCCGCTGCGGGTACGGGTGGTGCATGCCGGTGCGCCGCCGTAACTTTGTTCATGCCCGCCAGGTCCGCCAACTCACCATGGTGCTGGGCTCGCATGGTGGTGCCTCAGAAATCAACGGTGGCCGACACGACCAAGGAACGTGGCGCACCCTGCACCAGGCTGCCGTATTGCGATACGCTGGCCCAGTAAGCGCGGTCTGCCACGTTGCGCAGGTTGGCACGGAACGTCGTGGGCTTGCCGGCGATCTGTGTGCGGTAGCGGGCGCCCAGGTCTGCGGTGGTCCACGATGGAATGCCCAGCGTGTTCGCGCGGTCCACATACTGCTTTCCGGTGTGGGTGATACCCCCGCTCAGTGCCAGGCCCGGCACCCAGGGCAGATCCCACTCCAGCCCCAGGTTGGCCTGCACCGAGGGGACGCCGATGGCTTTCTTGCCCTGTGTGGCCGCGCTGTTGGTCTGGCTCAGCACACCTTGCAGCAGCGTCACGCCGCCGGTGACGGAGACTCCAGGCACCACTCGGCCGGAGGCGTTCAATTCCACCCCCCGATTGCGCTGCTTGGCATCCACCGCAAACAGGCCGTTGGTCTGCTGGCCGCTGGGCTTGGTTATCTCGAACAGGCTCAGCGAGCTGATCATCCGGCCCCATTCGAACTTGGCGCCGATTTCCTTTTGTTTGGCCTTGTAGGGCGCAAACACCTCGCCCGCGTTGGAGGCCGTGGCCGGAGCGATGTCGCCCTTGCTCAGGCCTTCGATGTAGTTGGCGTAGAGCGATACGTTCTGCCAGGGCTTGACCACCAGGCCCGCCAGCGGCGTCACTGCGCTCTGGTCGTACGACGAGGCGACGGCGCCCGTGGTGGTGTTGAAGTTGTCGGATTCCACACGCTGGCGGCGCACGCCCAGCAGCACCTGCACCCGGTCGTCCAGCATCGACAGGGTGTCGGCCAGCGCGATGCTGGACAGCTCTGTGTCGGCCACCCGCGCGACCTGGGCCGGGGCGGCCACGTTCTGCGCCGGGCTGTTCACCGGCGCGTAGATGTTGGACAACACGGTGGTGCCGTTGACGGAACCACGACCCAGGCGGTCGTGGTAAGTGCTGGCCTGCAGCGTGACCGTGTGGCGGACGCCGCCGGTGGCGAACTTGGTGCGCAGCCCGGCGTCCGCCGTGCTCCGGTCCACCTCGAACTGAAAGCGTTGCGGCAACGTGCTGGTGTCGCCCTGCACATTGAGCAGGGTGGGGTTGCCAAAGAGCCGGTCTACCCGTGTGCGTCCGCCGCCTGCGTTGGCGAACGCGGTGGTCTGGTCGTTCAGGTCGTATTCCAGGCGCAGCAGCAGGGAGCGGTCGGTGGTTTCAAACCATTCCCAGGGCTGGCTCACGTTGCGCCGGCCATCGGGTGCGGCCGGTACGGCCGTGGCCCCTGCGGCCAGAAATGGCCGGCGCTGTGGCGCATCGACACTTTCCTTCTGCGCGATGGCGTCCACGGTGGCGCGCAGCCGTTCGCCCTGGTAGTCGAGCGCGATCGCTCCCACGTCCGCCTTGCGCGACTGGTTGTCCAGCAGCGTGTCGCCCTGGTGGTGGCTGCCGTTGATGCGCACGCCCCACTGGCGTTCGGGGCCAAACCGGCGGCTCAGGTCGATCTGGCCACCGCCCTGTGCGGAGGGTCCTGCGTCGGCGGAGATGCGTGTGAGCGGGGCGCTGGTGGCACGCTTGGGCACGATGTTGATGGTGCCGCCCACGCTGCTGGCCGGGGACATGCCAAACAGCAGCGCTGCGGGCCCTTTGACCAGCTCGATGCGCTCCGCGTAGTCGGCCAGCACGCGGTAGTTGGGGGCGATGCCATAGACGCCGTCAAAGGCGATTTCGCCCGAGTTCTGGTCACCTACCGGGAAGCCTCGGATGAAGAACGAGTCCAGCTGGTCGCCGGAGTGGCCCGAGAGCCGGACCGACGAATCGTTCTTCACGATGTCGGCAATGGTGACGGCCTGTTGGTCCTGCACCATCTGCGACGTGTAGCTGGTGGCGCTGAGCGGTGCGTTCAGGGTGTCGGTGTTGCCCAGCAGCCCCAGCCGGCCACCGCGCGCTGTGTGCCCGTTGCCGATGGTGGCGGGCAGCCCTGCATCGCCGTCTGCCGTGACCTGGACCTCGGGCAGGGTACGGGGGCGGTCGGCGGCGTCCGGAGATGCGGTCTGAGCGCCTGCCGGGGCCATGATGCCGGCCGTGACCAGACTGGCGAGCGCCAGGCGTGTGGCGGCCGCGAGGGGGTGAAGGGGGGCCGCGCGAGCGGCGTCCATCGAAGAAGAAGGCAGAGAGCCTGGCACGGTCGGTGGCAGCACAGTGGTTCCTTGAGGGGGCAGGAGGCTGGCTGGCGACGGCTGGCTGCTTGGGGTGCATGTCAATGCACCGTATGGCAAAAATTATAAACAAGAATTATTCGCATTTGATGGATTTTTTGCTTGCACTTGCAACAGGAACGCGCTGCCCACCCTCCGCAGAGTCCGTGCCCTGCGGCGTTTACGATAGGCGGCTGCCCCTGCTTGCCGCAGGGCGCCCGTTTCCTTCAAGGTGCTGCCGCCGCGCCCGCCATTTCCATGAATTCCTGCATCGACTTCAGTGCCGCGCTGGCCCCGTCAGCGCCCCGCCTTCGCCATGCCTTCCGCGCGCCCCGCGCCGTGCTGTCGGCCCGTGACCTGGCCGAGGTGCGCCCCGTTCTCGATGCCGTGTTTGCTGCCGCGCAGGCAGGCGCATGGTGCGTGGGCTACGTGCGCTACGAGGCGGCTCCGGCCTTCGATGCAGCCTTGCAGGTGCATGCCGCCCAGGGGCCGCTGGCCTGGTTTGCCGTCCATGACGAAGCGCTGCCGTGGCCCGGGGAAGCCGCTGCAGATTCGGCCGATGGGGCCCATGTGGAGTGGACCTCGGGCCCCTCGCGCGCGGAGTTCGATGCAGCCTTGGCCCGCATCCACCAGGCCATCGGCGATGGCGAGCTCTACCAGGTCAACTACACCGCGCCGCTGTCGGGCCAGTTGCTGCAGGGCAGCGCGCAGGCCTTGTTCCAGGCCTTGCAGCGCTCACAGCCCGGCGGCTATGCCGCGTTCATCGACACCGGCAACGAACAGGTGCTTTCGGTGTCGCCCGAATTGTTCTTTGACTGGGAAAGCGGAGCCCATGGTGACCCGGCGGGTGGAGCCATCCTGGCGCGCCCCATGAAAGGCACCGCGCCACGTGGCGCCACGCCTGCGCAGGATGTTGCCAACGCTGAGCACCTGCGCTCGTCGCCCAAGGAGCGGGCTGAGAACGTGATGATCGTGGACCTGCTGCGCAACGACATATCCCGCATCGCGCTGCCGCACAGCGTGCGTGTGCCCGCGCTGTTTGCCACCGAAGCCCTGCCCACCGTGTGGCAGATGACGTCGGACGTGACGGCCCGCACGCGGCCCGGTACCACGCTGACCGACGTGTTTGCTGCGCTGTTTCCCTGCGGCTCCATCACCGGTGCGCCCAAGGTGCGCGCCATGCAGATGATCCATGCGATAGAGCCCGCGCCGCGCGGCGTGTACTGCGGCGCCGTGGGCGTGGTGCGGCCTCTGGGTGCCGCCGGGGCGGATGGGCGGCACCGCGTGGCGGCCACCTTCAACGTGCCCATTCGCACCGTGGTGCTGCGCACCGACGGCGGCCACACCCAGGCCACCTGCGGTATCGGCAGTGGCATCACCTCGGGCGCGCAAGCGGATGCCGAGTGGAACGAGTGGCGCCACAAGCGTGCCTTTGTGGAGCGCGCCAGCCAGCCTTTTGACCTGCTCGAAACCCTGGCGCTGGTGGACGGCCAGTGGCGCCATCTGCCCGAACACCTGGCGCGCCTGCAGGCAGCGGCGGTGCATTTTGGCTACCCCTTCGATGGCGAGAAGGTTGCGCAGTGCCTGAGGATGCTGGCCGCAGGACATGGCACGGGCCCTTGGCGTGTGCGTTTGCTGCTCAATGCCACTGGCGAGCCCCGGGCCGAGGCCTTTGCACTGGCCCCCACGCCCGAGCCCGTGCGCCTGCAGCTGGCGCGCAGCCCGCTACCGGAGGCCCATGGCGAATTCGTGCGCCACAAGACCACGCGCCGCGCGCACTACGCGGCCTTTGCGCCCAGGGCCGCCGGGGTGTTCGACACGGTGTTGTGGAACGAGGCGGGTGAGATCACCGAAAGTACCTTCGGCAATATCGCCCTGCTGCTCGATGGCCGCTGGGTCACGCCGCCGCTGGCCTGTGGCCTGCTGCCCGGCGTGGGCCGCGCGGTGGCGCTGCGCGAGGGGCGTGTGACAGAAGCCGTGGTGCAGCTGCAGGACCTGCCCCGCGTGCAAGGCTGGGCGTTCATCAACAGCCTGCGCGGCTGGTTGGCTGCGGAGTTGGTGGCAGAAGACCCAGGCTGATGCATCAAGGCACCCGCGGGGCTTTTGGGGTACACAGTTTATGCTATAAAAATAATAGCAAACAATGACTATGGATAAGCGATAGGGCTAAATTTATTCAAAAATTGCCGCCGCTGGTTCAGAGCCGCTCCTTGGCGTATGAGCCCCGGTCCATATCGACGATCTCCACGCTCAGCTGCACCATCACGCCCTGGGGCTTGGGCGTGCGTTCGCGCAGCACGGCGGCGATGCGGTCGGACAGCTCCTTCTTGGCCTCGGGCGTGCGGCCCGCGAGCAGGCGCAGTTGGGCATGTACAAAGGCGCGGTTGGCGGGCGCGATGCCGATCTCGAAGCTGTCGGCCACGATGAAGCGGGTCTTCAGGTCCGCCTCGTCCTGCACCTGGGGGTGGGCGCACAGGGTGGCATTCAGGGCCGTCAGCGTTTCGGCCTCAGGGTAGTGGGGCAGGTTGGCCGAGTATTCAATGGTCAGGTGGGGCATGGAGTGGGTCCGGTTCGGTCGAGTGAATTCACTTCGAAGCCATGGTAGACAGGTTCTAAGAACCTGCTCAAGTTCTTTTCAGGGTCGCACAAGGCCCGTTCCCGAGGGATTGGAGCGAAATCGGGCCGACGAACTTGGAAGTGTTTGGCGCCCCGGCTGCTTGCATGGGCATGAGCCCATGCGGCGCCTCCGAAGCATCCACGTCCATCACGATGGCACTCCAATGCGATCCCCGAAAAGATTCTGAACAGGTTCTAAAGCCAGCAACCCTTGGGCCGTCAGTGGCACCCAGCAGTTTAAGCCGCCGTTAAGCAAGGCTGCTGACTATCACGCGGCTGCTTGCAGCAGCTTGTTTTTCATCAACTTGTTGTTCCTTAAGAGCCATGACACCCCCCTTCTTGATCCAAAAAACCACATTGTTTGCCCTCCTGCTGTGCGCCGCCACCTGGGCCAGCGCCGAGGGCGCCCACCCGCACTGGGAATACAAGGGCAAACACGGCGCCGCCCACTGGGGCGCGCTGGAGCCTGGTTTTGAGGCCTGTGCACGTGGTGCGGCGCAAAGCCCCATCGACATTCGCAATACCGTGAAAGAGGCGCTGCCTGCGCTGGATTTCCAGTACACGGCAGGTGCCCCCACGCTGGTCAACAACGGGCACACGGTGCAGGTGAACATGCCTGCGGGCAGCAAGCTGGTGGTGGACGGCAAGGCGATGGAGCTGCTGCAGTTCCACTTCCACACCCCCAGCGAAGAGGCCATTGGCGGCAAGCACGCGGCCATGGTGGCCCACTTTGTGCACAAGGCTGCGGACGGAGGACTGGGCGTGGTGGCGGTGCTGATCCAGCCGGGCAAGACGAATGCGGCCTGGGCCCCCATCTTTGCGCACCTGCCGCGTGTGGGTGAGCAGGTGACGGTGGACGGGCTCACGCTGGACGCCAGCACCCTGTTGCCCGCCAAGAAGGGTTACTACAGCTTTGCAGGGTCGTTGACCACGCCGCCCTGTTCCGAAGGCGTGCAGTGGATGGTGCTCAAGGAACCCATGAAACTGGGTGCCCAGCAGATCAAGGCGTTCCGCCAGCTCTATAACGCCAACGCGCGCCCAGTGCAGCCGCTCAATGGCCGCATCGTGAAAGAAAGCACCTGACTGTGACCAGCCGGTCCGCTGGTTCCAGGGGGGGCGGCTGAGTCGCAGGTCGATGTTCAGGCCATAGTCAGGCTGTAGCGGCCGCAGACGCCACGCTGGTGTCTGCGGTTTTTTGGTGAAGAGCCACCACGCAGTCGGCGGCATGTGCCGCCAGCGCTGCCAGCAACGCATCCACATCCGCCGCCGTGTGCGCGGCCGATAGCGCAATGCGCAACCGGGCCGTACCCACGGGCACCGTGGGCGGGCGGATGGCGGGCACCCACAGGCCCCGCTGGCGCAGGCTTTCCATCGCGGCCAGGGCCGCTTCGTTGCTGCCGATGACGAGCGCCTGCACCGCCGTGTGGGATGGCAGCAGGTGCCAGCCCAGTTCCGGGGGCAGCGCGGCCAGGCCTTCGCGCAGTTGCGCAATGCGCTTGCAAAGCCCCGCTCGCAGGTCGTCCGCAGTCGCGATCAGCTCCAGGCTTTTGCGCAATGCGCTTGCCAGCAGGGGTGGTGCGGCCGTGGCAAAGATGTAGGTGCGGGTCTTTTGCAGCAGCCATTCAATGAGTGCAGCATCACCCGCCACAAAGGCGCCCGCTACGCCCGCTGCCTTGCCCAGCGTGGCCATGTAGAGCACGCGGCGCGAGGCGGTGGTGCCCGTCAGGCCCGCTTGCGCCAGGCTACCGCGCCCTTGCGGGCCGAGCACGCCAAAACCATGGGCGTCGTCCAGCAGCAGCAGTGCGTCGTAGCGCTCGCACAGTGCCAACAGGGCCGGGATGTCGATCAGGTCGCCGTCCATGCTGAACACCGCGTCGCTGACCACCAGCTTGCGCCGTGCGGGGCTGGCGGCAAGCTGCGCTTCCAGTGCGGCCAGGTCGGCGTGGGCGTAGCGGTGGATGGTGGCGCGCGACAGGCGCGCGCCATCGATCAGGCAGGCGTGGTTGAGCGCGTCGGAGAACAGCGCATCGCCATCGCCCACCAGCGCGGGGATGATGCCGGTGTTGGTGGCGTAGCCCGCGTAGAAGTACAGCGCACGGGGTAGCTGCACAAAGGCGGCCAGGTCGCGCTCCAGTGCATCGTTCGCGGCGCTGTGGCCGCTGACCAGGGGTGATCCGCCCGAGCCCACGCCAAAGGTGTGCGTGGCGTCGCGAGCGGCCTCGGCCAGCGCGGGGTGGCCGGCCAGGCCCAGGTAGTCGTTGCTGCAAAAGGCCAGCATGGGCTGGCCGTCCACCAGCAGGTGGGCACCGCCCGCGGGTTGCACCACGCGGCGGCGGCGCAGCAGGTGGGCGCGCTCGATGTCGGCCAGGCGCCCCGGGATCTCGTCGAGCCAGGAGGTGGGGTGGGATTCCTGCGTCATAGCCATTCCCCGGGCAGTTCAAACACCAGGCTGCGCGCATCGGGAAGGTCCTGGTACGGCACCTCGGCCAGCAGCGGCACGCCCAGGCGCGCACGCAGGTAGGCGATGTTCTCGTCAGCCGCCTCCATCTCGGGGTCCACACGGTTGGCCACCCAACCCACCAGCACGAGGCCACGCGCACGGATGGCCTCGGCAGTCAGCAACGCATGGCTGAGGCAGCCCAGCCGTAAACCCACCACCAGCACCACGGGCAGGGCCAGGGCCTGGGCCAGGTCGGCACCGGTCTGGGTGTCGGTCAGCGGCACATGAAAACCGCCCGCGCCCTCCACCACCACGGCATCCGCCTGGGCGGCCAGCGCCTGGTAGCTGCGCACGATGGCCGCGATATCAATCTGCACTCCGGCACGTTCGGCCGCAATGTGGGGCGACAACGGGTCGAGCAGCAGCACGGGGTTGTCCAGCTCGGGTGCGACGGCCAGGGTGGAGGCCGAGCGCAGCGCGATCGCGTCCTCGCTGGCCCAGTCCTCGCCCCAGGGCACCACACCGGCCGCCACGGGCTTCATGCCGACCACACGGCGGTGGTGCGGCGCTAGGGCGTGCAACAGGCCGGTGGACACCAGCGTCTTGCCGACGCCGGTGTCGGTGCCGGTGACAAAACATCCAATCATCAATTCTCCTCTTGCAGCGTGGCGTTCAGCGCAGCGAGCGCGCCGCTGGCCAGGCATTGCACGGCTTCGTCGTCGAGCACGTAGGGCGGCATGGCATACAGCGTCTTGCCGATGGGACGCAGCACCAGCCCCCGCGCCATGGCGTGCTGGTGGTAGCGGCGGGAAAAGTCGGGCAGCGTGGTGTCCACATCCCAGGCCCAGATCATTCCGAGGCGGCGCGCATGGCGCACACGTGGATGCTGTGCCAAGGGTGCGCACGCCGCATCGATGCGTTGCGCCAGTGCCTTGTTGGCATTCAGCGCATCCAGCTGTTCAAACAGCTCCAGCGTGGCCAGCGCTGCGCGGCAGGCCAGGGGGTTGCCGGTGTACGAGTGTGAATGCAGAAAGCCGCGCGCCACATCGTCGTCGTAGAACGCGGCGTACACCACATCCGTGGTCAGCACGGCCGAGAGCGGCAGCGTGCCGCCAGTCAGTCCCTTGGACAGGCATATGAAATCCGGTCGGATGCCCGCCTGTTGGTGCGCGAACATCGTGCCCGTGCGGCCAAAGCCGACGGCGATCTCGTCCACCACCAAGTGCACGTCATAGCGGCTGCACAGCGCGCGCGCCAGGCGCAGGTACTCGGGGTCGTGCATGGCCATGCCCGCAGCACATTGCACCAGCGGTTCAACAATGAATGCGGCGGTGGTGGTGTGGTGCTCCTGCAGCCAGGTCTCCAGCGCGGCGGCGGCGCGCCGGGCCACGTCCTGTGCGGTTTCGCCAGGGGCTGCATTTCGCCCATCAGGGCTGGGCACGGTATCGGCCAAACGCACCAGCGGGGCATAGGCCTCGCGGAAGATGGCGATGTCGGTTACGGCCAGTGCACCCACGGTCTCACCGTGGTAGCCGCCGGCCAGGCCTACAAAACGGCTCTTGGCGGGGCGGCCGGTGTTGCGCCAGTAGTGCGCGCTCATCTTGAGCGCGATCTCGGTGGCGGCTGCGCCGTCGCTGCCGTAGAACGAGTGGCCCAGTCCGGTGAGTGCGGCCAGCCGTTCGGACAGCTCCACCACAGGCGCATGGGTGAAGCCCGCCAGCATCACGTGGTCGAGCTTGCCCAGTTGGTCCACCAGCGCGGCTTGGATGTGTGGGTGGCTGTGGCCGAACAGGTTGACCCACCAGGAGCTGATGCCGTCCAGGTAGCGCTTCCCATCGGTGCCGTAGAGCCACGGGCCCTGGGCGCGCGCAATGGCCACGGGCGGCTGGGTTTCGTGCCGCTTCATCTGGGTGCAGGGGTGCCAGACGCTGGCGAGGCTGCGGGCCACGAGTCCGTCGTGCGTGGGCTGCATGGTCAGACGCCCTGGGTGGGTACCGCGTGGCGCAAATCGGTCTGGCGGTTGTGCTCGTCCACGAAGACCAACTGAGGCTGGTGCATGCCCACCTGGTCTTCATGCACCTGCGCAAAGGCCGCAATGATGATGAGGTCGCCTGCGGATGCGCGGCGTGCGGCCGAGCCGTTCACCGAGATCATCCCGCTGCCGCGCTGGCCTTTGATGGCGTAGGTGACGAAGCGCTCACCGTTGTTGATGTTCCAGATGTGGATCTGCTCGTTTTCGGCGATGTTGGCCGCATCGAGCAGGTCTTCGTCGATGGCGCAGGAGCCTTCGTAGTGCAGCTCGCACTGGGTCACGGCCACGCGGTGGATCTTGGATTTGAGCAGGGTGCGGAACATCGGCTTCCTTCAGTGAAGACTGTGAATGGGGGAGGGCCTGCCGGCGGCAGGGCCGTGGTCGGTCAGGGCTGCGGAAAGTCCAGCATGCAGCTGTCGCCCAGCGCTTCGCGCCACACGCGCACACGACTCACGCTGGCGCGCAGGTCGGCGGGCAGCGCCTGGGCGATGAAAACGCACAGGTTCTCCAGCGTCGGCGTGCCCAGGCCGGGCACGTCGTCCAGCATGTGGTGGTCCAGCTGCTCGCGCACCACGGCCAAGCCCTGGCGCAGCAGGCCCAGGTCCAGCACCATGCCGGTGGCGGGGTCGCGTGGGCCGCTCAAAAAGACTTCGGCGTGGTAGGTGTGGCCGTGCACGCGGCGGCTGCCTTCGGCCTCGATTTCGCGGCGCAGGGTGTGGGCGGCGTCGAAGAAGAAGCGCTGGGAGATGGTGAACAACATACGGGAACCAAAAAAGAAAGCCGCTCACCGGATGCCGGTGAGCTTGTGGGTTTGCAGGCTCAATCGCCATGCGGGGTGGGCCAGGCAGGCATCAATGCAGGCGGCAGTGTTCTGGCGCTGCAGAAGGCCATCCATGGGCTGCAGAAAGCGGTGGGTGAACTGCGTGTCCTGCTCCAGCGCCTGCAGGTCAAAGCCCGGCTGGGGCCACACGAGCTTCAGTTCCTGCCCGCTGCGCTGCACCCACGGTGCACCGGCCTTGGGGCTGATGCACAGCCAGTCGATGCCTTGGGGGGCGGCAACCGTGCCGTTGCTTTCGACGGCGATGCGGAACTGCTGGGCATGCAGCGCTTCGATCAGCGCCGCATCGACCTGCAGCAGCGGCTCGCCACCCGTCAGCACCACCAGGCGGTGGCCCGCGCCTGCAGGCCATTGGGCGGCGATCAGCTCTGCCAGCGCCGTGGCCGTTTCGAACTTGCCGCCCAGCGTGCCGTCGGTGCCCACAAAGTCGGTGTCGCAGAACTGGCAGATGGCCTGCGCGCGGTCCTGCTCGCGGCCCGTCCAGAGGTTGCAGCCTGCAAAGCGGCAGAACACGGCGGGTGTGCCCGCCTGGCCGCCTTCGCCTTGCAGGGTGTAGAAAATTTCTTTGACGCTGTAGGTCATCGCGGCACCGGCGGAACAAGGATGGTGGGGGCGGCAGGCGCTGCCACCTCGGGGTAGTCGCGGCTGAAATGCAGGCCCCGGCTTTCGCGGCGCAGCTGGGCGCTTTTCACGATCAGGTCGGCCACCTGCACCAGGTTGCGCAGCTCCAGCAGGTCGCGTGTGACATGGAAGTGGGCGTAGAACTCCTGGATCTCGCCCTGCAGCATCGCAATACGGTGCGCGGCGCGCTCCAGCCGCTTGTTGGTGCGCACGATGCCCACGTAGTCCCACATGAAGCGGCGCAACTCGTCCCAGTTGTGGGAGATGACGACGGATTCATCCGCATCGGTCACGCGGCTGTCGTCCCAGGCGGGCACGGTGGGCAGTTCTGTGGTCGGGGCTGCAGCGATGGCCTGCGCGGCGGCGCGGGCGAACACCATGCATTCGAGCAGCGAGTTGCTGGCCAGCCGGTTGGCGCCATGCAGGCCGGTGCAGGCCACCTCGCCCACGGCAAACAGGCCGGGCAGGTCGGTGCGGCCCGCCAGGTCGGTCAGCACGCCGCCGCAGGTGAAGTGGGCCGTGGGCACCACGGGGATGGGCTCCTTGGTGATGTCGATGCCCAGCGACGCGCAGTGCGCGAGGATGTTGGGGAAGTGCTCTTGCAGAAACGCGGGGCTCTGGTGCGAGATGTCCAGGTGCATGCAGTCCAGGCCGTGTTTTTTCATCTCGAAGTCGATGGCCCGGGCCACCACGTCGCGCGGGGCCAGTTCGGCACGCGGGTCGTGGTCGAGCATGAAGCGCGTGCCACCCGCCGATGGGGGCAGCAGCAATTTGCCGCCCTCGCCACGCACGGCCTCGCTGATGAGGAAGGATTTTTCGTGCGGGTGGTAAAGGCCTGTGGGGTGGAACTGGATGAACTCCATGTTCGCCACGCGGCAGCCCGCGCGCCAGGCGGCGGCAATGCCGTCGCCCGTGGCGGTGTCGGGGTTGGTGGTGTACAGGTACACCTTGCCCGCACCGCCCGTGGCCAGGATGGTTTGTGGTGCGCGGAAGGTGACGACCTCGTCGGTGTCGCTGTCGAGCGCGTACAGACCCAGGCAACGGTTGCCGGGCAAGCCCAGCTTGCGCGTGGTGATCAGGTCCACCAGCGTGTGCTGCTCAAACAGCGTGATGCCGGGGGTGGCGCGCACCACGTCGATCAGTGTGCGCTGCACGGCCGCGCCGGTGGCATCGGTCACATGGGCAATGCGGCGCGCGCTGTGGCCGCCTTCGCGCGTCAGGTGCAGCTGGTCGCCTTCGAGCGTGAAGGGCACACCCAGCTTGCGCAGCCAGGCAATCGAGGCGGGCGCGTTCTCCACCACAAAGCGCGTGGTGGCCAGGTCGCACAGGCCTGCGCCGGCGACCAGTGTGTCTTCGATGTGCGCGGCAAAGCTGTCGTCGTCAGCCAGCACGGCGGCAATGCCGCCCTGGGCCCAGCCGCTGGAGCCATCTTGCAGCGTGCGCTTGGTGATGACGGCCACGCGGTGTGTGGGCGCCAGGTGCAGCGCGGCCGAGAGGCCGGCGAGGCCGCTGCCTACGATGAGAACGTCGAAGTCGTGGGATGCCATGGCTTGCGGGTGAAGAAAGGAGTAGCGCCACGGCCACCGGCCAGGGCGGTGAACAGGGGAGCCAGCCTAGACCGGCGTGTAAGCGAGGCGCACGTAAATGGGGGCAAAAGCCTCGGCCTGCGTGATCTCGATCAGCGTCTCTTTGGCCAGCTCCAGCAGCGCAATGAAGGTCACCACCAGCACAGTGCTGCCTTTTTCGGGCTCGAAGAGTTCTTCAAACTCCACAAAGCGGCGGCCCTGCAGCGTTTTGAGCACCATGCTCATGTATTCGCGCACCGAGAGTTCCTCGCGCGTGATCTTGTGGTGCTGCACAAGCTTGGCGCGTTTGAGGATGTCGCGCCAGGCGTCCTGCAGCTCCACCACGTGCACGTCCGGAAAGCGCGGCTGCAGGCTTTGTTCGATGTAGACCTGGGCCTTCAGGAAGTCGCGGCCGTACTGCGGCATGTGCGACAGGCGCATGGCCGCCATCTTCATTTGCTCGTATTCGAGCAGGCGGCGCACCAGCTCGGCGCGGGGGTCTTCGGGCTCCTCGCCGCCTTCCTGCTTCTTGGGCGGCAGCAGCATGCGCGACTTGATCTCGATGAGCATCGCCGCCATCAGCAGGTACTCGGCTGCCAGCTCCAGGTTGCGGCTGCGGATCTCGTCCACATACGCCAGGTACTGCTTGGTAACCCCCACCATGGGGATGTCGAGGATGTTGAAGTTCTGCTTGCGGATCAGGTACAGCAGCAAATCGAGCGGGCCTTCGAAGGCTTCCAGGAAGACTTCGAGCGCATCGGGCGGGATGTACAGGTCTTGCGGCAGCGCAAACAGCGGCTCGCCGTACAGGCGTGCCAGCGCCACCTGGTCGACCACCACGGGCATGCCCGCGGCGTCCAGCGCGGACAGATCCGGCGAATCGGCCACGTCGGCTTCGTTCGCTGTGGTCATGATTTGCTATAAAAAAATGAGCTTATAGCGCTTGTTGGATAAGCGCTAGAGGCCATTTTTATGCTTAATCTGCGTTGGTCTGGTAGACGTACGGCTTTTGCTCCACCTGGCCTTCGCGGTACTCGGTCCAGATGCTGCGGTCCACCTTCTTGTCCCACAGCAGGGCACGGCCTGCCAGCTGCTGGCTTTCCAGTTCGGGGCGGCTGGCCTTGAGCTGGTTGATGAACTGGGTGGCGTCTGATTGGTAATCGGGGCGGCGGAAAATAGACATGGACTGTGAATCTCTTTCTTGGAACGCATCAGGCACAGTGACGCACCAAAGGTCCAAGATTTTACCGGGACGAATTTATGCGCTTGATATATCGCGCCGCTGCCCTGGCAGCTGCCGCTTTTTCCCTGATCGCTCTTACCGCCTGCGACCCCCAGCGCATCAGCGAGCTGAAAGAGGGCGTATCGACCGAAGCCGACGTGCGCGACCGCTTTGGCGCCCCCGAGAACGTGTGGGAAGAACCGGGCGGTGCCCGCACCTTCGAATACAACCGCCAGCCCGCAGGCCAGGTCAACTACATGATCACCATCGGCCCCGATGGCCGCATGATCGCGCTGCGCCAGGTGCTCACGCCCGAGACCTTTGCGCGCGTCGTGCCTGGCATGCGCATGGATGAGGTGCGCCGCCTGCTGGGCAAACCCGCAAAGGCCACGCCCTACGAGCTGAAGAAAGAGACCTGGGTGGACTGGCGCTATCTGGAGGCGCCCAACCAGGCCAAGGTGTTCACGGTGGTCCATGGGGCTGACCTCGTGGTGCTGCGCACGCAGACGGGGGCCGACCTGGACGCGCCGGAGTTCAAGGGCGGCAAGTAAACGGTTGCTCCGCGCCCTGCCGACAACTACACATCCACGCTGGCGCCGCCCTGGGCGGCCAGCCGGTCGGCAAAGCCCGATCGCTCGATCAGCGAGCGTGGCTGCTCGTGCAGGTTCACCACCGACATGCGCCCACCGCGCGCTGCCACGGCTTTGAGGATCTGCTCCAGCGCATCCAGCCCGGTCGTGTCCAGCGCCACCAGCTCGCAGGCGTCCAGCACCACATCCATGCCGGGCGGGCCGGTTTCCACCGCCTGCACGATGGGGTCGATCTTGGCGGCTGCGCCAAAAAACAGCGCGCCGTGCAGGCGCCAGCGGGCCACAGTGCGCTGGCCCGGCGGTGTTGGAGTGGGTTCGGGCTCGCGCACCGCGCGAAACAACCCGCTCATGCGCCGCACAAACAGCGCGCAGGCCATGAACAGGCCCACCTCCACCGCCACCGTGAGGTCGAACACCACCGTGAGGAAAAACGTGCCCAGCATCAGCAGCCGATAGTGGTTGCTGAAATGCTTGAGCCGCACAAACTCGTGCCACTCGCCCATGTTCCAGGCCACAAACAGCAAGATGCCCGCCAGCACCGCCAGCGGAATGTGCAGCGCCAGCGGCGCAGCCACCAGCACGATCGCCAGCAGCGTGAGTGCATGCACCATGCCCGCCACCGGCGAGGTGGCGCCCGCGCGGATATTGGTCACCGTGCGCGCAATGGTGCCGGTGGCCGGCATGCCGCCAAAAAACGGCACGATCATGTTGGCCGCGCCCTGGGCCATCAGCTCCTGGTTGGGGTCGTGTTTTTTGTGGTGCGGGTCGGTGGCTAGCTGGTCGGCCACGCGGGCGCACAGCAGCGACTCGATGGCACCCAGCAACGCGATGGTGAGTGTGGGGGTGACCAGCAGCCGCACCGTCTCCCACGAAAAATCGGGCAGCGCAAACACCGGCAGCGCCTGCGGAATGCCTCCAAAGCGCGAGCCGATGGTCTCCACCGGAAACCTGAGCCCCCAGGCCAGCAGGCTCAGCACCACCAGCGCCACCACGGGTGCGGGCACGCGGGCAAACCGGCGCACCGTGTGCCCCTCCATGAGCCGGATCACCGGCGAGCCCTTGAGGAACAGCCGTGGCCAGAGGAACAGCAGCGCCACACACGCCAGCCCCAGCCCGAACGCATAGGGGTTGAAGGTGCCGATGTGCTGCGCCAACGTGCTCACCTGCGAGAAGAAGTTGCCCGGCATGCGGTCAATCGACAAGCCCAGCCAGTCTTTCACCTGTGACAGCGCAATCAGCACCGCAATGCCGTTGGTAAAGCCGATCACGATGCTGACCGGCACAAACCGCACCAGCGTGCCCAGGCGAAACAACCCCAGCAGCACCAGAATCACGCCCGCGCAGGCGGTAGAGATCAGCAGGTTGGCCACGCCATAGCGCTCCACAATGCCGTAGACGATCACGATGAACGCGCCCGCCGGCCCACCAATCTGCGTGTTGGCGCCCCCCAGGGCCGAGATGAGGAAGCCCGCAATGATGGCCGTCCACAGCCCCGCCTCGGGCTTGAGGCCACTGGCAATCGCAAACGCCATGGCCAGCGGCAGCGCCACAATGCCCACCGTGACCCCCGCACCCACGTCGGCCAGCCAGCGGCTCTTGGTGTAGCCGCGCAGGGCGTCGATCAGGCGGGGGCGAAAGGCGGGCGAAAACGGCATGGAGGCAACCAGTGTAGTGAGCGCTTCTTGAAGTGCAACCGATGGCGATCCCAACCGCCCGATGGCGTCACACCGGCGCTGCAATAGCGCCACAACAGGGCCACAAACAGAGCCTCCGCAACTTCGATAGCTTCAGCTCCATGTCGGTGTTGCATCGAATATGCTCCTAATTTGATAGCTATTGACGCTTGCTGTATAAGCGCTGGATGCCAAAAAATGCTTGCAATCTGCCAAGGCTGGCAAGGGAAAGCAGCCCCTGCGCACTGGCGCGTTGCTTGCTAGTTGTGGTGCACTGCATCCCCACCTGCTCCCATGCCCGACACCCTTCACCCTCCTGCCATGCCGACGCCCGAAATGTCCCCCCCGCCATCGCTGCGCCATGGCCTGTTCGAAGACGCGCAGGCCCTGTTCGCGGGCACCTTGTTTGTGGCCATGGCGCTCATGCTTTTCAACCAGGCGGGCCTGCTGGTGGGCGGCACCGCGGGCGTGGCGTTTTTGCTGCACTACGTCACGGGCATTTCGTTCGGCAAGCTGTTTTTTGTGGTCAATCTGCCGTTCTACTGGTTTGCCTGGACGCGCATGGGCCACGAGTTCACCATCAAGACCTTTGTCTGCGTGGGCCTGCTGTCGCTGCTGACCGAGCTGTTTCCGCACGTGATGCATGTGGACTACCTGAACCCGCTGTTCGCCTCGCTGCTGGGCGGGCTGCTGCTGGGCACGGGCTGTTTGTTTCTGGCGCGCCACCGCTCCAGCCTGGGCGGTGCCACGGTGGTGTCGCTGTACCTGCAAAGCCGCTATGGCATGCGGGCGGGCAAGGTGCAGATGATGATCGACGGCTCCGTGGTGCTGCTGGCGCTGTTCGTGGTGCCGGTCGAGCGTGTGGCGTATTCGGTGCTGGCCGTGCTGGTGATGAGCGGGTTCTTGTGGATCAGCCACCGGCCAGGGCGCTACGTGGGGCATTGAGGGACGGGGCCGCCAGCGCGACGGCCGCCTGTCTCCGATCGTGACCGAGTCCTCAGGGGCCTGAGCTCCCGCCGAACGCCCCCGCGCGACTCCATTGCACCCGTCAACCCTGCTTCAGTGGGGGTGTGTTTGCACGTCCACCCACCATAGAGTTCGTGGCACCCCGCCTGCGCCCGCACGAGGGGCGCCGGGCTCGCCCGCGCCTCCTGAATGGGTGAAGTGCCCACCCCGTTCACATGCCCGGAGAACCCTTGATGTACCGAACTTTTTCCGCCAGCGCTGAAGCACTGTGGGCGAGGCTTGGTGGGGCGGCAAGGCTGCTTCTTTTGATTGCGAGCGGAGTCTTGATGGCCTGCGGCGGTGGCGAAGACCCTGCTGCGCCCCCACCGCCCCCGCCCCCGCCCGTGGCGCAACATGCTGTGGGCGGCACTGTGACGGGGCTGGTGGGAACGCTCGTCCTGGCCAATGGCACGGAGGCGGAGCTGACCATCACGGCGAACGGCAGCTATGCCACCAACGTTTTGCAGGGCCAGGCCTACAACATTGTTGTGCGTACCCAGCCCGCCGGGCAGACCTGTGTTGTGGAAAACGGTTCGGGTGTGGTGGCAGGCCCGGTTACCAACATCTTGGTGACATGCACCACCAATACCTACACCGTCGGTGGATCGATCACGGGCCTGCTGGGCGTGGTGACGTTGCGGCTCAACGGCGCTGCGGATCTGTTGGTGGCCACCAATGGCGTTTTCGGGTTTGCCTCACCGCTGGCCCATGGCAGCTCTTACGCCGTGACCGTGCATGTGCAGCCTGCGAATCAGGTTTGCACAGTAGAGGCTGGCACCGGGGTTGTCGTGGCGCCCGTGACCCAAGTGAGAGTGCGTTGCAGCACCGTCTCATCGCCTCCACCTCCTGCTCCCCCCCCTCCACCGGCTCCCCCCACGCCGGGTGGCCTGGGGATTGCCTATGGGACAAAGGCACTGGTCTTTTCGTGGACCTCGACGCCCGGCGCAACCCGCTACACGGTGTACGAAGACCCGGACGGCGCGGGCCCGCTGGCACCCGCGCAAATCGGGTCGACCGCGGCCACCGGGCTGACCTACGCAGTTCCGGTGCTGCTGCACCTTCGGGTGAATGCGACGTACACCGTGCAAGCCTGCAACGCGGGCGGGTGCAGTGCCCCATCGACCTCCATGGCGGCAGACATGGTGCGTGCCATTGGCTACTTCAAGGGATCGACTACCACCTCTGAAGGCCGGTTTGGCAACCGCGTGGCCTTGTCCAGCAACGGCACCACCCTGGCAGTGGGGGCGTATGGAGAGGGTGGCAACACGGGGGCGGTATACGTATTCACGAAGAGCGGCGCCACGTGGTCGCAGCAGGCGCGCATTGCGGCCCCCAATGGCGAGGCCAACGATTATTTTGGCAATGCCGTGGCCTTGTCGGCCGACGGCAACACGCTGGCCATTGGCGCGGATGGCGAGAGCGGCGACCAGAAGGGCACGTTCTCGACGATGCCGACCACCAATAACCTGGCCAGCAACTCAGGCGCCGTCTATGTCTATTCCCGCACGGGCGCCGTCTGGTCGCAGCAGGCATTCATCAAGGCGAACAACGCGGATGCCAACGATCTTTTCGGTTCATTCGTAGCCCTCTCGAACGACGGCAACACCCTGGCGGTGGGGGCATATAACGAGGATGGTGACCTGACTGGAACACACGGCAATGGAGCTTATGCTGCGTCCGGGGCCGCCTATGTCTTTGCCCGCACGGGCACCAGCTGGGCGCAGCAAAGTTACCTCAAGGCCTCCAATGCAGGCGCGGGAGATTTCTTCGGCATCTACCTCAGCCTGTCTGGCGCAGGCGACACCCTGGCGGTGGGCGCGTTCTTTGAGCGCAGCGCCTTGGCGAGTGATCCTGCGGACGACACCCTGGCCAATGCCGGTGCGGCCTACGTGTTCCAGCGCAATGCGGGGACATGGTCGCAGCAGGCCTATCTGAAGGCCCCCAGTCCCAAGGCGCAGGACCGCTTCGGCGTCTCGGTCATCCTGTCAGGCGACGGCAACACGCTGGCGGTTGGCATGGATGGAGACAGCAGCAACTACACAGGCACCTTCGTGGTGCCGCCACCCAGCAACACCCTTGCACTCAACTCTGGCGCGGTGTTTGTGTTCATTCGCGCAGGTGGCGTCTGGCAGTCACAGGCGTACTTGAAAGCCTCCAACACCCGCACCCCCCACCGGTTTGGCAACAACCTGGCGATGTCCAGCGACGGCAACACGCTGGTCGTGCCGTCGTACCGCGACGACAGCAATGCGCGCGGATTCAATGGCGACCAGGCCAACACCGCCGCTGCGGATGCGGGCGCTGTGCTGGTGTTCCGCCGCAGCGCAGGCACCTGGGCGCAACAGGCCTACCTGAAGGCACCCAATACGGGCGCTGGGGACCGGTTTGGTGGACGTGTGGCGATATCGGGTGACGGCACTACGCTGGCCGTGGGGGCATCCACTGAAGACAGTGGATCGACTGGCATTGGGGGTAATCAGTCGGACGAAAGCAGCGCCAACGCGGGCGCGGTGTACCTTTACTGAGAGCTTGCTTCAGGGCGGCAGTCAACATGCCGCCCCTTCCTCTGTCGGCGGATGGCGAGGGGCTCAGCACCCCTCGGCATCCTTGACGGTTGCTTTGTCTATGAGCGTTGCACGCCTTACCGCACCCGCATGCCGGGCGTGGCGCCGGGCCAGGGGTTGAGCACGTAGATGCCGGGGTTGGCCTTTTCGTCGCCATGGCTGGCGGCCAGCACCATGCCTTCGCTCACGCCAAACTTCATCTTGCGCGGCGCCAGGTTGGCCACCATCACGGTGTGCTTGCCCACCAGATCTTCGGGCTTGTAAGCGCTGGCAATGCCGCTGAACACGTTGCGCGTACGGCCTTCGCCCACGTCCAGCGTCAGGCGCAGCAGCTTGGTGGAGCCCTCGACCGGCTCGCAGTTCACGATCAGCGCAATGCGCAGGTCGATCCTGGTGAAGTCGTCGATGGTGATGGTGGGGGCGAGTTCTTCGCCACCAGGATGGGAGTTGGCTGCTACGGTTTCAGTAGCTGCTGGCGCTTGTTCTGCTTGCGCTGGGGCTTCAAACAGTGCTTCAAGCTGTTCGGGGGTGACGCGCTGCATCAGGTGCTGGTAGGGCTGGATGGCCTGCACGTCCCCCGCCACGTTCCACTGCTGCATGTTCACGCCCACAAAGCCTTGCACCGCTTGGGCCAGGCCCGGCAGCACGGGGGCCAGGTAGCGGGTGAGTGCGGCGAAGGCGTTCACGAGCACCGAGCACACCTGGTGCAGGGCCTCGTTGTTGGCAGCGTCCTTGGCCAGATCCCAGGGCTTGTTCTGGTCCACATAGGCGTTGACCTTGTCGGCCAGCAGCATGATCTCGCGCGTGGCCTTGCTGTATTCCCGCGTTTCGTACATCTGCGCGATGGCGTCGCTGGCACCGCGCACCTCGGCCAGCAGGGCTGCGCCCGTGGTGCCAAATTGGTCGGTCAGCTTGCCGTCAAAGCGCTTGGTCAAGAAGCCCGCCGCGCGGCTGGCAATGTTCACGTACTTGCCGATCAAATCGCTGTTCACACGCAGCATGAAGTCTTCGGCATTGAAGTCGATGTCTTCGTTGCGCGCGCTCAGCTTGGCCGCCAGGTAGTAACGCAGCCATTCGGCGTTCATGTTCAGGCTCAGGTATTTGAGCGGGTCCAGGCCCGTGCCCCGGCTCTTGCTCATCTTCTCGCCGTTGTTCACGGTCAAGAAGCCGTGCACAAACACGTTGTTGGGCGTCTTGCGGCCGCTGAAGTGCAGCATGGCGGGCCAGAACAGGGTGTGGAAGGTGACGATGTCCTTGCCGATGAAGTGGTACTGCTCCATCGCCGGGTCGGCCATGTAAGCGTCGTAGCTTTCGCCGCGCTTTTCCAGCAGGTTCTTGAGTGACGCGAGGTAGCCCACGGGGGCATCCAGCCACACGTAGAAGTACTTGCCCGGCGCGTCGGGGATCTCGATGCCGAAGTAGGGTGCATCGCGGCTGATGTCCCAGTCGCCCAGGCCTTCGCTGGTGGTGCCGTCGGGGTTGGTGCGGACGGTGAACCACTCCTTGATCTTGTTGGCCACCTCTGGCTGCAGCTTGCCGTCCTGCGTCCAGTTTTCCAGAAACTCCACGCAGCGTGGGTCCGACAGCTTGAAGAAGAAGTGCTCTGAATTCTTCAGCTCGGGCTTGGCACCCGACAGGGCTGAGAAGGGGTTGATGAGGTCGGTGGGCGCGTACACCGTGCCGCACACCTCGCAGTTGTCGCCATACTGGTCCTTGGCGTGGCACTTGGGGCATTCGCCCTTGATGTAGCGGTCGGGCAGGAACATGTTCTTCTCGGGGTCGAAGAACTGCTCGATGGTGCGTACTTCGATCAGGCTGCCATCGGCGCGGTCGCGCAGGTCGCGGTAGATCTGGCGGGCCAGCTCGTGGTTTTCGGGCGCATCGGTGCTGTGCCAGTTGTCAAAGCTGATGTGAAAACCGTCCAGGTACTGCTTGCGACCGGCGGCGATGTCGGCCACGAACTGCTGGGGCGTCTTGCCGGCCTTTTCGGCCGCAATCATGATGGGCGCACCGTGGGTGTCGTCCGCACCCACAAAGTTGACCGCGTTGCCCTGCATCCTTTGGTACCGCACCCAGATGTCGGCCTGGATGTATTCCATGATGTGGCCGATGTGGAAGTTGCCGTTGGCATACGGCAGGGCGGTGGTAACGAAGAGTTTGCGGGCGGAGGTCGTCATGAAAAGCGGCTTTCTCAGGCGGAACCCGCGATTTTAGGCGGTCGTCAGTATCCCTGGCCATTGCGGGCGCTGCGGTGGCCTCCCCAGGTCGCGCAGGTGCCAATCAGGGCGTGCGTGCAGGCCGCCTATGGCGCCACAATGCCCCGCATTCCAACAATCAACAGGAGACGACACATGGCCAGCACATGGGCAAAACGGGTGGGGTGGGGCGTGGGTGGCGCGATATTGGTGGTGGCTGCCTATCTGGCGGCGTGGCCTGTGCCCATTCAGCCGGTGGCCTGGACTGCGCCTGCCGCCCCTGGCTACCAGGGCGTGCACTCCCCCAACCAGCGCCTGGCCCAGCTGAACATCATCGACCTCAAAGGCGAGGTGGGCCCCGAGCACATCGCCTTTGGCAAGGACGGCAAGCTCTACACCACCGTGCTCAGTGGCAGCATTTTGCGCATGAACCCCGACGGCTCGGGTCAGGAGGTGTTTGCCAACACCGGCGGGCGGGTGCTGGGGTTCGACTTCGATGCGGCGGGCCACCTGATCGCGGCCGATGCCATCAAGGGCCTGCTGTCCATTGCGCCCGATGGCAAGGTCACCGTGCTGGCCGACAAGGTGGGCAACGACCCCATCCGCTATGCCGATGCTGTGGTGGTGGCCCAAAGCGGAAAGATGTACCTGAGCGATGCCTCCACCCGGTTTGCCCCCAAGGACTGGGGCGGTACGTTTGAGGCCAGCGTGCTCGACATCCTGGAGCAGGCCAGCACCGGCCGGGTGATTGAATACGACCCCGCCACCCGCACCGCACGCGTGGTCGCCCGGGGCATCAGCTTTGCCAACGGCGTGGCGCTGAGCCAGGACGAGAAAAGCCTGTTCGTCAACGAAACCGGCAAATACCGGGTGTGGAAGATTGCGGTGGATGCGAATGACCTCGACATTGGTCAGGCCAGCCCCCAGGCCCGCGTGCTGCTCGACAACCTGCCCGGCTACCCCGACAACCTGATGCGCGGGCAGGGCGGTAAGGTGTGGCTGGGCTTTGCCAAGCCGCGCGGGGCGGCCATCGACAACATGGCGGGCAAGCCCTGGCTGCGCAGCCTGACATTGCGCCTGCCGCGCGCGCTGTGGCCGATTCCCCAGCCGTACGGGCATGTGATCGCGTTCACCGACGACGGCAAGGTGGTGGCCGACCTGCAGGACCCGAGTGGCGCCTACCCCGAGACCACTGCGATCACCGAGACGGCGGACCGGCTGTATGTGCAGAGCCTGCACGCGCACGGCCTGGGGTGGCTGCCCAAGCCGTAGGGTTCAGGCCTGGGGCGTTTCAGGCGGTTTCCCCATGGTGCCGGGTCTTCACCTCGGCACCTGTATCCGTCCACCCAAAGAACCTGCACACCTCGGCCCGCATTGCAAGGGTGTCGGCCCGGCCCAGGGCCATGAGCTCCTGGGTGTAGCCGGATTCGAACAGCAGGTAGCTGGCCAGCGCCGCGCCGCGCACATCGGCCATGTTGGACGTGACGCCCAGGGCGCCCAGCATGGTGCGCACGGGCGTGGGCAGGTCGCCCACATGGCGCGCGGCCACGGCATCCAGGCGCTGCGAGGGGGCAATCACCAGCAGCTCGATGGGGCGCAGTGCGCTGTGCAGGCGCTTTTCTTCGGGGATGAGCGACAGGGTCTGGTTGATGCGCTGCACGCGCTCCACATCCACGGCCAGCGCATCCAGAAAGATGTTGGACAGCGCATGACCCGCAATCTGCGCCAGCGTGGGGTAGGTGGCCGTGGGGTTGGCGGCGGCATCGCCCTTGGGCTCGTGCATGCGGCCAGCGCCGATCACCAGGATGCGCTCGGCCCCCAGGTGAATGGCCGGAGCAATGGGCGCCGACTGGCGCATGGAGCCGTCGCCGAAATATTCGACGTGGTCATCCACCTCAATGCCTTTGGCCGGAAAGATGAACGGAATGGCAGAGGATGCCAGCAGATGCTCGTGCGTGATGCGGTCGCTGGCCGCCTTGCGCTGCGAGCGCACCCAGGGCTTGACGGGTGCGGCGGCTTCAAAAAAGGTGACGTGTTCGCCCGAGCTGTAGCTCGACGCCGTTACCGCCAGCGCTGTGAGATGCCCTTTGCGGATCAGCCGGGGCAGGCGCACCAGCGGCACCATCTTGACCAGCAGTTTTTCGAGCGGGGTGTTGTCCAGCAGCGACTTGGGCCGCATGCGCCGCCAGCGCGCCAGCGCCCAGCCCAGCGACACCAGCGTGAGCCAGCGCGCACCGCTGCGCATCACGCTGAGCGAGTCGGCGCCATACACCTGGCTGGCGTGGAACTGCCGCCACACACGCGCAATGCGGCGCACGGCGCGGTCAAAGTTGTCAGCCCCGCAGGCCAGCGCCGCCGCGTTGATGGCCCCGGCCGAGGTGCCGGTGATGATGGGGAAGGGGTTGGGTCCGCTCCCCTCGCCGCAGGCCTGGCGCAGGTCGGCAATGGCTTCGAGCACGCCCACCTGGTAGGCGGCGCGGGCACCGCCGCCGGTGAGTAGCAGGCCGGTGGCGGGTCGCGCTTCGGCGGGGATATCAGAAGTTACCAAGGGCGGCATGAATGTGTGTGGGGTGGTGTCTCAAGTGTCGGTGGGTGGCTGGGAGCCCTTCACGTGGGAAAACCCGCATGGTTGAGGCGACACTTCGCTTTTCGCTGGGGCGTTCAAGCTTGCCAGGGGAAGTCAATTGTTTGCGCCAGAGGTGGGTTCGTGCTGCTCCCCGGCCTGTGGCATGCTCCAACGCACTTTTTTGGGGAGATGGCTTGAATCCGAGCATCATCGTTTCGCTTGATTTCCCTGCTGCTGCGCCTGCGGTAGATCTGGTCGGGCAGCTGGGCTCTGCTGCGTCTGTCTACAAGGTGGGTTTGCAATTGCTCACGGCGGCTGGACCGTCCTTCGTCCGCGATCTGTTGGATGCTGGCAAGCAGGTCTTTTTGGACCTGAAACTGTTTGAAATCCCGAGCTCGGTGGCTGACGCAGTTGCCGCGGCGGGGCAACTTGGGGCTTCTATGGTGACGGTTCATGCGTCGGCAGGATCTTCTGTGCTGGAGGCTGCAGTGGCGTCGGCAGCACACTTCCCTGAGCTCAAAGTGCTGGCACTCACTGTGATCACCAGCATGGACGACGAGGCGCTGCGCGAAGTGGGCGTGGCATCGACAGTGCCAGAACAGGTGCTGCGTCTTGCGCGCCTTGCACACGCAGTTGGCTGCCACGGTGTGGTCGCATCGCCGCTAGAAGCCAGGCTTCTGCGCAACGCGCTGCCGCGGGGCGCGCTCATCGTCACGCCTGGCATACAGCCGCTGGAGTTTGCAAAAGGCGACCACGCCCGTTTCACCACCGCCAGCGAAGCCATCAAGGCGGGTGCAACGCACGTCGTGGTGGGTCGGCCGATATCGCGCGCTTTGAACCCCGCCGCTTCTTTTGCTGCCCTGTGCGCAGAACTAGAAGTTTGAAAATTTGGCCCGGGATGGGGCGGATCGCCGTTTTTCTGCAGCGTTACAGCTGTGATTCTGTGGGCCGGAGGCCCCGGCACATCGCTGTCTACGGTTGGCGCAGCAGCAGCTGTGCCACCGCGTCACCCTGCAGCACCACAATGCCGTGCTCCCGGGCAAACGCCTGGGCGTTGTCGCTGACCTGCCCCAGGGCAGCCACATAGACGCCTGCGGGGGCCTCGCTGGCCAGCATGGCCGCGTGCAGCTCGCGCAGGGGCTCTACGCCGTGGGTGGCCGCTTTCCAGCGTTTGGCGCTGACCAGCGTGGTTTTGCCACCTTGGGTCAGTCGCATGTCAGCGCCTGCGTTGTTGCCGTTGATCCGCTCTACGGAGTAGCCCGCCCGTGCCCAGGCCGATGCCAGGGTGTCGGCAAAGCTGCGCCAGGGCATGCTGGCCACGGCCTCCAGCATCTCGGCAACCCGGGCGGGGTTGGGGGCACGCAGCTGCTTCCACGCGGCGATGCATCCCACTACGAAGATGGGGAAACCGGCCAGCGCACCCACCACGAAATACTCCTTGGGCAGCAGCGCACCTGCCGCCAGAACGATGAGGCCGACCACCACAAAGCTGATCCACCAGGGCGAGCGCAGCAGCATGGCAAACAGGGATTTCTCGGCCATCTTGAATTTCACGGGGGTCCTTTTCGTTCGGTTTCTCAGGGTGCCGGCTGCTGTGGAGCCAGGGGCAAAGCGTGCGCATTGTCCTTCACGCGCCGGGGGAACAGCGCTTGGATAGACTACCGGCCCCACAGGAGTTAATTGAATGGCAGTCACCGAACAGGGCCTTTTGGCCGCACTTTCCAGCGTGCTGGACCCCCACACGGGCAAGGATTTCGTCAGCACCCGCGCCCTGCGCAATGTGCAGATCAGCGGCGGCGACGTGGCCTTCGACGTGGAGCTGGGTTACCCCGCCAAGAGCCTGGTGCCCGAACTGCGCCGCAGTCTGGTGGCCGCCGCCAAGGGCGTGGCGGGCGTGGACAACGTGTCGGTCAACATCACCACCAAGGTCATCGCCCATGCCGTGCAGCGCGGCGTGCAGCTCTTGCCCCAGGTCAAGAACATCATCGCCGTGGCCTCGGGCAAGGGCGGCGTGGGAAAAAGCACAACGGCCGCCAACCTGGCCCTGGCGCTGGCAGCCGAGGGCGCCAGCGTGGGCGTGCTCGACGCCGACATCTACGGCCCCAGCCAGCCCATGATGCTGGGTATCAACCGCCGCCCTGAAAGCGACGACGGCAAGACCATGGAGCCGCTGGAAAACTACGGCGTGCAGGTCATGTCCATCGGTTTCCTGGTGGACCAGGACGAAGCCATGATCTGGCGCGGCCCCATGGCCACCCAGGCGCTGGAGCAGCTGCTGCGCCAGACCAACTGGAAAGACCTCGACTACCTCATCATCGACATGCCCCCCGGCACCGGCGACATCCAGCTCACCCTGAGCCAGCGCGTGCCCATGACCGGCGCCGTGATCGTGACCACGCCGCAGGACATCGCCCTGCTGGACGCCAAGAAGGGCATCAAGATGTTCGAGAAGGTGGGCGTGCCCATCCTCGGCATCGTCGAGAACATGGCCGCGCACGTGTGCAGCAACTGCGGCCATGTGGAACACATCTTTGGCGCCGATGGCGGCAAGAAGATGGCAGCCGAGTACAACATGGACTACCTGGGCGCGCTGCCGCTCGACATGAGCATCCGCCTGCAGGCCGACAGCGGCAAGCCCACCGTGGTGGCCGACCCCGACGGGGACGTGGCCAAGATCTACAAGAAGGTCGCGCGCGACGTGGCGGTGAAGATCGCGCAGCAGGCCAAGGATTTTTCGAGCAAGTTCCCGACGATTTCGATCAGCAAGAACACCTGATCTTCCTGAGTCGCCCCACCGTGCCATGAACCTGCTCGCGTCCCTGCGCTACCTGGTGGCGCTGCACGAGCACCGGCACTTTGGCCGGGCGGCGCAGGCCTGCCACATCACGCAGCCCGCGCTGTCCAACGCACTGCGCGCGCTGGAAAAGGAGTTTGGCGTGGTCGTGGTGCGTCGGGGCCGCAGCTTCGAAGGCTTCACGCCCGAGGGCGAACGCGTGCTGGCCACGGCGCAGCGCATGCTGCACGAACACCAGGTGCTGCAGCAGGACCTGAGCAGCGACGCCGCCCACCCGCGCGGCACGCTGCGCCTGGGCGCGGTGCCCACGGCCATGCCCATCCTGGCGCGGTTTGCCGCGCAGCTGCAGGCGCGGCACCCGGGCATCGTGCCGGTGGCGCTGTCGATGAGTTCGCAGGCGCTGGAGGCGGGGCTCGAAAATATTGCACTGGACTTGGCCCTGGGCTACACCGAGCGCATGCCTGTACGCGGCGGCACGCTACGGGCTTGGCCGCAGTATGTGGAGCACTACTTTCTGCTGCGCCGTGCGCCCCGGCCGCCCAAAGGCGCAGCGCGCGGGCTGCAGATCGGCCCACCCATGGCCTGGGCCGATGCGGCGGCGCTGCCGCTGTGCCTGCTCACCCCCGAGATGCACAACCGTAGCTTGGTGGATGGTGCCTTCCGCGCTACAGGCGCCACGGTCATGCCCGCCATGGAAACCGATTCGGTACTGACCCTGGCGCTCAGCGTGGTGGCGGGCCATGTGTGCAGCGTCCTGCCCGGAGCGCTGGTGGACGCCGTGCGCGGCCATGATGGACTGGAGGCCCTGCCGTTGACCAGCCCGGTGCTCACCACCCCCATTGGATTCATGTCGCACCGGCAGGTGCAGCCCACCCGGGCGCTGGATGCGGCACTGGCGCTGTCGCAAGATCGTGAGTGGTTGCAGCACGCCGCAGCGCACAGCGGATTGCTGGCGGCGGAGCCGCTGTAGGCGCAGGTTTCTCAGGCCCTACCCACGCGAAATGGGCCGGGCCGCCCCAGTGCTGGTAGCCACGCGCCGCTGCCACGCGATGAAGGCCGGCGCACCCACCAGCTCCAGCACCGTGAACCCGATAAATGGCGCGGGCGGCAGGCCCAGAAAGGCCATCGACAGCGCCCGGCCCACGCCGCCCAGAAACACCGCGCCCCACAACACCGCAAACAACCGGCCCTCGCGCTCGATGCGCGGCACCAGCGACCCCATTGCCAGGCCCAGCGCCAGCCACACGCCGCCAAAAAACCGCAGGTTGCCATCGAGCAGCGCATCGCTCGGGAGGCCGCTGGTGCGGTAGATCGGGTCGTAGATGCCCATCATCGTCAGCACGCCAGTGGCAACTGGGATCAGCGCCATCACGGCGGTAGTGGCTTGGAGCAGGCGTCGGGTCATGGGCTATCTTTACGGTGTCAGGATGGGGTATTGTTGGGGTGTATCTTGACTGTGTCAAGATTGCCGCCATGAACTCAGCTGAAATTCCGCGCGCCACTTACCACCATGGCGACTTGCGCACCGCACTGGTGTCTGCCGCCGAGGGGTTGCTGGCGTCCGGGGCCACGCTCAGCCTCCGCGCGGTGGCCAAAGCGGCGGGGGTGTCGCATGCGGCCCCATACCACCATTTCGCCAATCTGTATGCGTTGCTGGCTGCCGTGGCCACGCGCGGTTTTCACGACCTGGCGGCCGACATGGAGGCCGCACACCCCGGTGTGGACACCGCCGCCAGACTGGTGGGGCACTGCACCGCCTACGTGGCCTTTGCGCTCGCGCGTCCCGCCGCGTTCCGGCTGATGTTCAGCCCGCTGCTGCAACACAAGGCCGACCACCCGGCGTTGCAAGCGGCGGCGGACGGGGCTTTTGAGGTGCTGCGCAAAGCCGCCCATGCCCATGTGGCCGAAGGGGCGGACGAGCTGGCACTGGCGGGGTGGAGCCTGGCCCACGGGCTGGCCAGCCTGGCGATCGATGGCGCCCTGTCCACCGCGCCCGTGCCCATGCCTTCGGCGCAAGACCTGGCGGCGCTGCTGGCGAGCCGGTTGCTGGAGAACCTGCCAACGGGCAGAGCAGGCAGTGCAGGTGGCGGATGAGTTGGCCCCACGCTGTACAGCGCAATGCCACGGTGCGCAGCTCATTTGTTTTTGTGATCGACCCATGTGCATCCGCAATTTGACGCACTGGGGTGCCTCGCCGACACTGCGACCGCCCAGCCGCCTTATGCAGGCGGCTTCATAAGCACCACAACAAGACATCCCACGATTTCGCTCCATGCACCTCGCCCCCGAAGCCCCCACCGCAACCGTCGTGGCCGCCGTGTCGGTCAACGACATGCGCGAGCGCATCCGCCGCAAAAGCCGCCTCAAGGGCCGCCAGCCCGAGGACGCTGCGATGGCCGATGTGGCGCAGTTGCTGGGCCCGCGCCCGGCCGACGGCTTCCGGCGCGACCTGCTCATCGAATACCTGCACCGCCTGAACGACCATTTCGGCGTGCTGCACGACCGGCATCTGGTGGCGCTGGCCAAGCAGCTGAATCTGCCCATGGCCGAGGTGTACGAGGTGGCGAGCTTCTACCACCACTTCGAGATCGTGCGCGGCGAGGATGCCCTGGCCCCGCGCCTGGTGCTGCGGGTGTGCGACAGCCTGAGCTGCAGCCTGGCGGGTGCGCGCGAGCTGCTGGCCGCGCTGCCCGAGCGCCTGCGCGCCGCCGGGCAGGGCGATGTGCAGGTGCAGGCCGTGCCCTGCGTGGGCCGCTGCGAACAAGCGCCCGTGGCGGTGGTGCACCAGTGCCCCGTGCCACACGCCACGGTGGATACCATGCTGAAGGTGGTGAAATCCAGGCCAAATCGGGCTCTAGCGCTTCATCCACAATCGCTAGTAGCTATCAATTTTGATATTTCTGAGCTGTCCGAGAAGAGCGTGCCAACGCAGCCGGACGGGATCAGCCCCGCGCACACCGACCTCGTCACCTACCGTGCCCACGGCGGCTACCAGACCGCCGCCGCGCTGGTCAACGGAGAGATGGACGCCGAGGCCGTGCTCGCTGCCATGGAGGACTCGGGTTTGCGCGGCCTGGGCGGCGCGGGCTTCCCGGCGGGGCGCAAGTGGCACATTGTTCGGGACCAGCCCGCGCCGCGCCTGATGGCCGTCAACATTGATGAAGGCGAGCCCGGCACCTTCAAGGACCGCACCTATCTCGAACGCGACCCGCATCGCTTTCTGGAAGGTGTGCTCATCGCCGCCCAGGTGGTGGGCACCGAGGCTGTCTACATCTACCTGCGCGACGAATACCACGGCTGCCGCGCGCTGCTGCAGCGCGCCCTGGACGACCTGCGTGCCGAGCCGCCATGCCCGCTGCCCCACATCGAGCTGCGGCGCGGCGCGGGTGCCTACATCTGCGGCGAAGAGTCGGCCATGATCGAGAGCATCGAAGGCAAACGCGGCGAACCCCGCATGCGCCCGCCCTACATCGCGCAGGTCGGCCTGTTCGGCCGGCCCACGCTGGAGCACAACTTCGAGACGCTGTACTGGGTGCGCGACATCGTGGAACGTGGCCCGCAGTGGTTTGCCAGCTTTGGTCGCCACGGGCGTAAGGGGCTGCGGTCTTTCAGCGTAAGCGGGCGGGTGAAGCACCCGGGCGTCAAGCTTGCTCCAGCGGGCATCACGGTGCAGGAACTCATCGACGAATACTGCGGCGGCATGCTGGACGGCCACCAGCTCTATGCGTACCTGCCAGGCGGCGCCTCGGGCGGCATCCTGCCTGCCAGCCTGAACCAGATTCCCCTGGACTTCGACACGTTGCAGCCCTACGGCTGCTTTATCGGCTCGGCCGCCGTCATCGTGCTCAGCCAGCACGACCGCGCGCGCGATGCGGTGCTGAACGTGATGCGGTTTTTTGAACACGAAAGCTGCGGCCAGTGCACGCCCTGCCGCGTGGGAACGGCCAAGGCGGCTGCGCTGATGGAGGCGCCGCTGTGGGACGCCGACCTGCTGGACGATCTGGCGCAGGTGATGGCCGATGCGTCCATCTGCGGCCTGGGCCAGGCGGCGCCCAACCCCATCCGTTGCATTCACAAATACTTTCCGCATGAGGTGGGCGAGGGCCCCTGGCCGGGCGATTTGCCCAAGCCGCGCAACAGCCCGCTGACCGAACAACTGCCTACCGGGGTGAAGCCATGAGCGCCGTGTTGACTTCTGCCGCAGCGCAGCCCGGCGTGGCTTTCGAGCTGGACGGCCAGCCCGTGACAGCCCATCCTGGCGAAACCATCCTGAAGGCCGCGCAGCGCCACGGCGTGGAGATTCCGCACCTTTGCTACAGCGACGGCCTGCGTCCCGACGGCAACTGCCGCGCCTGCGTGGTGGAGATCGCGGGCGAACGCACGCTGGCCCCCAGCTGCTGCCGCGCACCGACTGAAGGCATGAAGGTGTTGGCCGCCAGCCCGCGCGCCCGCAAGAGCCAACAGATGGTGGTGGAGATGCTGCTGTCCGACATGCCGGACGTGGGATACCGGTGGAACGATCAGAAGGCAAATACTCCTGAATTGATAGCTGGTGGCGCTTGTCCATCAAGCGCTATCGGCCTATATGACTCAAAAAATCCAGAAGTCATAGGCCAGCACGGCGAGTTGAGCGAATGGGCGGATCGTTTGGGCGTGACCGTGCGACCGGCACTCCAAGCCCTGCGTCGAGAGCAGCCCGCGCCCGACCTGAGCCACCCAGCGATGGCTGTGAATCTGGACGCCTGCATCCAGTGCAACCGCTGCGTGCGCGCCTGCCGCGAGGAACAGGTCAACGATGTGATCGGCTACGCGCTGCGCGGGGCCGACAGCAAGATCGTCTTCGACCTCGACGACTCCATGGCCGAGAGCACCTGCGTGGCCTGCGGCGAATGTGTGCAGGCCTGCCCCACGGGCGCGCTCAGCCCCAAGACCCACGTCGGCTCGCAAAAGGTGGACCGCAAGGTCGATTCGGTCTGCCCCTTCTGCGGCGTGGGCTGCCTCATCACCTACAACGTGCGCGATGAAAAGATCATCAGCGTCGAGGGCCGCGACGGCCCGGCCAACCACGGCCGCCTGTGCGTGAAAGGGCGCTTCGGTTTCGACTACGCCCACCACCCCGACCGCCTGACGGTGCCGCTCATCCGCAAGCCCGGCGTGCCCAAGGAGGTGCGCCCCTACGGTGCCGACTGGCGCGACACCTTCCGCGAAGCGACCTGGGATGAAGCGCTCGACCTGGCCGCTGGCACGCTCAAAAACCTGCGCGACACGCATGGCCCGAAGGCGCTGGCGGGCTTTGGCTCGGCCAAGGGCAGCAACGAAGAGGCCTACCTGTTCCAGAAGCTGGTGCGCGCCGGCTTCGGCAGCAACAACGTGGACCACTGCACGCGGCTGTGCCATGCGTCCAGCGTGGCCGCGCTGCTCGAAGGCGTGGGCTCGGGTGCGGTGAGCAACCCGGTGAACGATGTGGAGCATGCGGAGCTGATCTTCGTGATCGGATCCAACCCCACGGCCAACCACCCGGTGGCCGCTACCTGGATGAAGAACGCCGCCCAGCGGGGTGCAAAGATCGTGCTGGCAGACCCGCGCGTGACCGACATTGGCCGCCACGCCTGGCGCACGCTGCAGTTCAAGGCCGATACCGATGTGGCCATGCTCAACGCGCTCATCCACACGGTGATCGACGAGGGCTTGGTGGATGAGGCCTTCATCCGGGATCGCGCCAACAACTTCGAGGCGCTCAAGGCCAACGTGATGGGCTGCAGCCCTGAGGCCATGGCGCCCGTGTGCGGCATTCCGGCCGAGACGCTGCGCGAAGTGGCGCGCGCGTTTGCCACGGCCCAGTCCTCGATGATCCTCTGGGGCATGGGCGTGAGCCAGCACGTGCACGGCACCGACAACGCGCGCTGCCTGATTGCGCTGTGCGCCGTCACCGGCCAGATCGGCAAGCCCGGCTCGGGCCTGCACCCGCTGCGCGGCCAGAACAACGTGCAGGGCGCGAGCGACGCGGGCCTGATCCCCATGATGTTCCCGAACTACCAGCGCGTGGACAACGCCGGGGCGCATGCGTGGTTTGAACAGTTCTGGGGCACTCCGCTGGACGAGACCCCCGGCTACACCGTGGTCGAGATCATGCACAAGGCCCTGGCCGACGACAGCGACCCGCACAAGGTGCGCGGCATGTACATCATGGGCGAGAACCCCGCCATGAGCGACCCCGACCTGAACCACGCGCGCCACGCGCTGGCCAGCCTGCAGCACCTGGTGGTGCAGGACATCTTCCTGACCGAAACCGCCTGGCTGGCCGACGTGGTGCTGCCCGCCAGCGCCTGGCCCGAAAAGACCGGCACCGCCAGCAACACCGACCGCATGGTGCAGATGGGCCGCCGCGCGTTGAACCCGCCGGGCGATGCGCAGCCGGACCTGTGGATCATTCAGCAACTTGCTCGACGGATGGAGCTGGATTGGAACTACGAAGGCGAAGAGTCCGGCGTGGCCGCTGTCTACGACGAAATGCGCCAGGCCATGCACGCCAGCATTGCGGGCATCACCTGGGACCGCCTGGAGCGGGACTCCAGCGTGACCTACCCCTGCCTCACGCCCGACGACCCCGGCCAGCCCATCGTGTTCACCGAGAAATTTCCCACCCCCACGGGTCGCCTGCAACTGGTGCCCGCCAGCGTGATCCCGGCGGCCGAAAAGCCCGATGCCGACTACCCCCTGGTGCTCATCACCGGCCGCCAGCTGGAGCACTGGCACACCGGCAGCATGACGCGGCGCAGCACCGTGCTCGACGCCATCGAGCCCATGGCCACCGCATCGCTGCATGGCGACGAACTGGCGCGGCTTGGCGTGGCGCCCGGTGCGCTGGTGGGCATCCGCTCGCGGCGCGGCATGGTGCAGGTGCGTGTGCGGCGCGACGACGGCACGCCGCGCGGCACGGTGTTCATGCCTTTTGCGTACGTGGAGGCGGCAGCCAACTTGCTCACCAACGCGGCGCTGGACCCGTTTGGAAAGATCCCGGAGTTCAAGTACTGCGCGGTGGCGGTGGAGGTGCTGGAGGGGGCTGCAAGCTGACCGTGCGCAGAGGGGCTTTACGGACAAAGCTGCTGGTGGCCTTGCGCCGGGGTAAAGTCTCCGCCCATGACTGAGCGCCCCTACACCGACGTTGCCGTGATCATGCGGTGCGAGCACATCGACAACCGCTGGCAGCCCTGGCGGTGGTCGCTGGCCGAGGTGGTGATCAACGAGCCCGCCTTTGGCACCGAGCCGCGCCAGATCCTCCGGGACGAGCGCGAGCAGCGCTGGTTGTTCCCGGGGTTCCGGGCAGAGCTGTTCCGCGACGACGCCGAGGGCTACCACCTCAATCTCACCTCGCCCGCCCCGTGCTGGTTTGTGATGTGGCGCCGCGATGACGACCCCGGCACTGGCGAGATCCCGCTGGCCCGCCCCGTGGCCGTGAGCCTGAGCTACCACGACGCAGGCCGCTGGCTGGACGCGCAGGAAACCGTGGAACAGGTGCCCGCAGTGCCCGAGGTGGTGGAAGCGCTGCACGCCTTTGTGGCCGAGCACTACCAGCCCGAACCCAAACGCCGCAAGCGGCCGGACAGTTTCCGCACGCTGCAAGACCGGTTTGGAAACCCAGCATCCGTGTCCACTGAAAAAACGCGTGGTGGAGGTGGCGGTCATGGCTGACGGGTTCCTGGGCCGCTGGTCGCGCCGCAAGCAGGAGGTGCGCGAAGGCAAGCCGGTGGAGGAACCACCACCACCCGCGCCGTCGTTGCCACCGGCCGCGTCTTCGTCGTCACCGCCTAACCCGTCCTCCGTGGCAGCCGGCGCCCCCCCCACCGCCGCAGAAGGCGCTGCGCCCGCTGCAGAAGCCCCTCCGCCACCCACGCTGGCCGATGCCCAGGCGCTTACGCCCGCGTCCGATTTCAAGGCCTTTGTGGCCCGCGATGTATCGCCCGAGGTGCGCAACCTGGCCATGAAGAAGCTCTTTGCCGACCCGCACTTCAATGTGATGGATGGCCTCGATATCTACATCGGCGACTACACCCAGCCCGACCCGCTGCCCGAAGGCATGCTGCGCAAAATGGCCAGCGCCCATGCGATGGGCTTTTTTGATCACGAAAAAAAGGCTGATGCAGCGCCTGATGTTCCAGTCAATGGCGCCGCCGTAGAAGCCAGTGCAGACGCAGAGGCAATAGCCCCTGCCCTTGCTCAGCCTCGGGATGATGCGGAGGGGCACGCCCCCGCAGACGTGGCACAGTCCGGGGTATGCAACGCTATTCCTAGCGCCCCCTCCAGCGAGCTTGAGATGGCCGCCCGCCCCCATAAGGATGCGGTGGCCCTGCCAGCCAGCCACATAGAACATGACCACGACGCTCATCTGCGACTGCAACCAGACGATGCCCCTCAACGCGAAGGCGTTGGGCGCGGCGCTGCATGAAGACCTGACACTCCACTCCACCCTGTGCCGCCGCGAGGCGGGGGCCTTTCAAAAGGCCATCCAGTCGGGTGACGATGTGGTGGTGGCTTGCACCCAGGAGCAGCGCTTGTTTGGCGATCTGGGCCAGCAGACCGAAGGCGCGGTGTCGCCCATCCGGTTTGTGAACATCCGCGAAACCGGTGGCTGGAGCCGCGATGCCGCCAAGGCCAGCCCCAAGATCGCCGCGCTGCTGGCCGCCGCCCGCCTGCCTGATCCACCGCCCGTGCCCACGGTCACTTACAAGAGCACGGGCCGCTTGCTCATCATCGGCCCCCTCGACCAGGCCGAACAGGCTGCCGCCCTGGTGTCGGATGTGCTGGATGTGACCCTGTTCACCCAAGGCCCCGGCAATGCGGGTGGTGCGCAGGCGCGGCGTTTTCCCGTGCTGGGTGGGCGCATTACGGGCCTTACCGGCTGGCTGGGTGCGTTTGAGCTGCAGTGGAAGGCCGACAACCCCATTGACCTGGACCTGTGTACACGCTGCAACGCCTGTGTGGCGGCCTGCCCCGAGAACGCCATCGGCCTCGATTACCAGATCGACATGGCGGCCTGCAGCTCGCACCGCGACTGTGTGAAGGTGTGCCAGGTGGCGGGTGCCATCGACTTCACCCGTGACGCCACGGCGCAGACCGAGCGTTTTGACCTGGTGCTCGACCTGCGTTCGCCCACCGCCACGCCCACCTTCTTGCAGCACGCGCTGCCGCAGGGTTACCTGCGCTGGGACGGGCGTAGTGATGGGGTCAATATGGCCACGCTGCTGAAGCTGCGCGAGCTGGTGGGCGAGTTCGAAAAGCCCAAGTTTTTTGTCTACAAACAAAAGCTTTGCGCCCACAGCCGCAACGAAACCGTGGGCTGCAATGCCTGCGTGGACATCTGCTCGGCCGAAGCCATTGCCAGCGACAAAAGCCGTCAGCAAATCAAGGTGAACCCCAACCTGTGTGTCGGCTGCGGCGCCTGCACCACCGTGTGCCCCACGGGCGCGCTGACCTATGCCTACCCCAGTGCGACCGAGCAGGGCACCAAGCTCAAAACCCTTTTGTCCACCTACGCCGCTGCAGGTGGCAAGGATGCTGTGCTGCTGCTGCACAGCCAGGAGCGCGGACAGGCGCTGGTGGAAGAGCTGGGTCGTGCCGCCCAGTTGAAACTGGCGCAGGGCGTGCCTGCCAACGTGATCCCGGTGGCGCTGTGGCACACCGCCAGCACCGGGGTGGACCTGTGGCTCAGCGCCATTGCCTACGGCGCCTCGCAGGTAGTGTTGCTGACGACACAGGAGGAAGCACCGCAGTACCTCGACGGCCTGCAGGCGCAGATGGATGTGGCGCAAGCCATCTTGCGGGGCCTGGGCTACACGGGCACCCATGTGCAGCTGCTGCGCGCCACCCATCCCACCGAGCTGGACGCCGCCTTGCAGGCCCTGGGCCAGACGCGCCAGAAGACCCCGGCCGTGGCCGCTCGCTTTGCCGTGGCGCAGGAAAAGCGCAGCACGCTGGAGATGGCGCTGGACCATCTCATCGAGCAGGCCCCGATGGCCGTGGCCGAGCGGCCCGCAGCCATCGCTTTGCCCGCAGTGGGTTCGCCCCTGGGCACGATTGAAGTCAACAAGGACCGCTGCACCCTGTGCCTGAGCTGCGTGAGCGCCTGCCCCGCCAGTGCGCTGCAGGACAACCCGCAGCTGCCACAGCTGCGCTTTATCGAAAAGAATTGCGTGCAGTGTGGCCTGTGTGCCACCACCTGCCCGGAAGACGCCATCACCCTGCAGCCGCGCCTGCTGCTGGCGCCGGAGCGTGCGCAACTGCGCGTGCTCAACGAGGCCAAACCTTGGGCCTGTGTGCGCTGCAGCAAGCCCTTTGGCACCGTCAAGGCCATCGAGGCCATGCTGGGCAAACTGTCAGGCCACGCGATGTTCCAGGGCGACGCGCTGGAGCGCCTGAAGATGTGCAGCGACTGCCGCGTGATTGACCTGTATTCCTCTCAAAGCGAAACGAAAGTGACGGACCTGTGAGCGCCCAACCTGCTTCTTTGACCCCCCCTGGCGGCAGCTCTGCGCTGGATGAAGAAACGGCACGCGCCGAACTCTATGGTCTGCTGTCGCAGCTGTACTACGCCGCGCCCAGCGCCGAGTTGTTGCCTGCCTTGCGGGTAGCCGTGACCGAGGCGCCCGCCGACGGCGCCTTTTTGCAAGAGCCTTGGCAGGTGCTGGTGGGCGCGGCCCGCGAACTGAGCGATGCTGCCATCGCGCAGGAGTTCGACCGTCTCTTTGGCGGTGTGGGCAAGCCCGAGGTGTTTTTGTATGGCTCGCATTACCTGAGCGGTTTTCTGAACGAAAAGCCACTGGCCCGTTTGCGCACCGACCTGGATCGGCTGGGGCTGGCACGCGACGATTCCATGTCCGAAACCGAAGACCACATCGCGTACCTGTGCGAGGTGATGCGCTACCTGATCGCGGGGGATGACGTAGCTGTCTGCAACCTGACGACACAGCGCGACTTTTTCGCAACGCATCTGCAGCCCTGGGTTTTGCAGTTGTGTGATGCCCTGGCTGCCCAACCTCAGGCGCGCTTCTATGCAGCGCTGGCCCAGTTCACACGGGCCTTCGTGTCGGTGGAGGCCCAAGGCTTCGACATGCTCGACTAACCTCTGGGAGGCTCGAAAAGCCTGCTCAGGTTGCTACAAAAGATGAGTGTCTTAGTGGGAGGTGTAAAGCTCGATTGCAGGCTTTTACACACTGACATAGACTGTATGAATTCCGTTTCATAGCTGCCAGCCATTCTGGAGACAAGCATGCAGAACCGCCAGCCCAATTCCTCACGCCGGAGCTTCTTCTCCGGCGCCGCCACCGTAGGGGCTGCAGCCGCAGCCGTCGTGGCACTCCCCCATGTAGTTCCCTCAGATGCCGTCGTGTCTGAACCCGCTCGGGTGGCGCCAGAAAAAGGCGGTGGCTATCACCTGTCTGCGCACGTGAAGCAGTACTACAAGACCACCCAACTCTGAAGCGGGGCGTGCCATGTTGCTAACCAAGAAGTCCTCCCACGCTGCGCAGGTCGCATCGTCTCCTTTTGTGCACAGCTTGCGCCGTGGCCTGTCGCAGGCGCTGCCCACGATGGACCGCCGCTCGTTCCTGCGCCGCTCCGGCCTGGGAGTGGGCGTGGGTATTGCGGCGTCGCAGCTCACGCTGGTCAAAAAATCCAATGCTGCCGAGGGTGCCAAGGTGGGCATCGGCGACAGCAAGATCGAAGTACGCCGCACCATCTGCACCCACTGCTCGGTGGGTTGTGCGGTGGATGCGGTCGTCGAGAACGGCGTGTGGGTGCGGCAAGAGCCTGTGTTCGATTCGCCCATCAACCTGGGCGCCCACTGCGCCAAGGGTGCGGCACTGCGTGAACACGGCCACGGCGAATACCGCTTGCGCTACCCCATGAAGCTCGTCAACGGCAAGTACGAGCGCATCAGCTGGGACACGGCCCTGAACGAAATCACGGCCAAGATGAAAGAGCTGCGTGCCGCCAGCGGCCCGGATAGCGTGTACTTCGTCGGCTCGTCCAAGCACAACAACGAGCAGGCCTATCTGCTGCGCAAGTTTGTGAGCTTCTGGGGCACCAACAACTGCGACCACCAGGCGCGCATCTGCCACTCGACCACCGTGGCAGGCGTGGCCAACACATGGGGCTATGGCGCCATGACCAACTCGTACAACGACATGCAAAACAGCAAGGTCGCTCTGTACATCGGCTCCAACGCGGCCGAGGCCCACCCGGTGAGCATGCTGCACATGCTGCACGCCAAGGAAACCGGCTGCAAGATGATTGTGGTGGACCCACGCTTCACCCGCACCGCAGCCAAGGCCGACGAGTACGTGCGCATCCGCTCGGGCACCGACATCCCGTTCCTCTTCGGCCTGCTGTACCACATCTTCAAGAACGGCTGGGAAGACAAAAAGTACATCAACGACCGTGTCTATGGCATGGAGAAGGTGCGCGAGGATGTGCTGGCCAAGTGGACACCCGACAAGGTGGAAGAGGCCTGCGGCGTCAAGGAAGACCAGATGTTCAAGGTCGCCAAGATGCTGCACGACAACAACCCTGGCACCATCGTGTGGTGCATGGGCCAGACCCAGCACACCATCGGCAACGCCATGGTGCGTGCCTCGTGCATTTTGCAACTGGCACTGGGCAATGTGGGAAAAACAGGCGGCGGCACCAACATCTTCCGCGGCCACGACAACGTGCAAGGTGCCACCGATGTCGGTCCCAACCCCGATTCGCTGCCCGGCTACTACGGCCTGGCCGAAGGCTCGTGGAAGCACTTCGCCGCAGTCTGGGGGGTTGACTTCGAGTGGATCAAAAAGCAGTACGCATCGCCCGCGATGATGACCAAGAGCGGCATCACCGTATCGCGCTGGATCGATGGTGTGCTGGAGAAGAATGAGCTGATCGACCAGGACTCCAACCTGCGCGGCGTGTTCTTCTGGGGCCATGCGCCCAATTCGCAGACCCGTGGCCTGGAAATGAAGCGGGCCATGGACAAGCTGGATCTGCTCGTGGTGGTGGACCCGTACCCCTCGGCCACCGCCGCCATGGCCGCCATGCCCGGCAAGGCCGAAGACCTGAACCCCAACCGTGCGGTGTACCTGTTGCCAGCCGCCACGCAGTTTGAAACCAGTGGATCGTGCACGGCCTCCAACCGCTCCATCCAGTGGCGCGAGAAGGTGATCGAGCCGCTGTGGGAGAGCCGTTCGGACCACATGATCATGCACCAGTTCGCTGAGAAGCTGGGCTTTGCAGCCGAGCTGTCCAAGAACTACAAGATGCAAAAGGTCAAGGGCATGGACGAGCCCGTGATCGAAGACATCCTGCGCGAAATCAACAAGTCGGTCTGGACCATTGGCTACACGGGCCAGAGCCCCGAGCGCCTGAAGGCCCACATGCGGAACATGCATCTGTTCGATGTGAAAACCCTGAAATCGAAGGGTGGCAAGGACAAGGAAACCGGCTACGACTTTGGGGGTGACTACTTTGGCTTGCCATGGCCCTGCTACGGCACGCCGGAGCTCAAGCACCCTGGCTCGCCCAACCTGTACGACACCTCCAAACACGTGATGGAAGGCGGCGGCAACTTCCGCGCCAACTTCGGCGTCGAGAAGGATGGCGTCAATCTGCTGGCCGAGGACGGCTCGCATTCGGTGGGCAGCGAGATCACCACGGGCTACCCCGAGTTCGACCATGTGCTGCTGAAAAAGCTGGGCTGGTGGGACGACCTGAGTGACGCCGAGAAGGCCAAGGCCGAAGGCAAGAACTGGAAGACCGACCCTACTGGCGCGATCATTCGCGTGGCCATGAAGCATGGCTGCCATCCGTTTGGCAACGCCAAGGCCCGCGCTGTGGTGTGGAACTTCCCCGATGCCATTCCGCAGCACCGCGAACCGCTGTATGGCACCCGGCCCGATCTCATGGCCAAGTACCCCACCCACGACGACAAGAAGGCCTTCTGGCGCCTGCCCACGCTGTACAAGAGCGTGCAGGAGAAAAACGTGGCGGACAAGGTGCACGAGAAGTTCCCGCTCATCCTCAGCTCTGGCCGTCTGGTCGAGTACGAAGGCGGTGGCGAGGAAACCCGCTCCAACCCCTGGCTGGCCGAACTGCAGCAGGAGTCGTTTGTCGAGATCAACCCCAAGACGGCCGCAGACCGGGGCATCCGCAACGGCGAGCGTGTGTGGCTCAGTTCTCCCACTGGCGCACGGATCAACGTGCAGGCCCTGGTCACCGAGCGCGTGGCGCCCGATACGGTGTGGATGCCGTTCCACTTCTCGGGCCGCTGGCAGGGCGCGGACATGCTGGCTTATTACCCCAAGGGCGCGGCGCCTGTGGTGCGCGGTGAAGCCGTGAACACCGCAACGACGTATGGCTACGACAGCGTGACCATGATGCAAGAAACCAAGACCACGATCTGCAACGTGGAACGCGCCTGATCGCGCCACGCAAGGAGACACACATGGCACGAATGAAATTCATCTGTGACGCAGAGCGCTGCATCGAATGCAACGGCTGCGTGACCGCCTGCAAAAACGAACACGAGGTGCCCTGGGGCGTGAACCGCCGCCGCGTGGTCACGCTCAATGACGGTGTACCGGGCGAAAAATCCATCTCGGTCGCGTGCATGCACTGCAGCGATGCACCCTGCATGGCTGTTTGCCCCGTCAATTGCTTTTATCGCACCGAAGAAGGTGTGGTGCTGCACGACAAGGATGTGTGCATTGGTTGCGGCTATTGCAGCTACGCCTGCCCCTTTGGCGCGCCGCAGTTCCCTTCGTCCGGCACCTTCGGCGTGCGTGGCAAGATGGACAAGTGCACCTTCTGCGCCGGCGGCCCCGAGGCCCACGGCAGCCAAGCCGAGTTTGAAAAATACGGCCGCAACCGCCTTGCCGAGGGCAAGCTGCCCGCCTGTGCAGAAATGTGCTCCACCAAGGCCCTGCTGGCCGGTGATGGCGATGTGGTGGCAGATATCTTCCGCAACCGGGTGGTGCAGCGTGGCAAGGGCGCCGAAGTGTGGGGCTGGGGCACGGCCTATGGGTCACAACAGGCAGGCCAGCCTGCAGGAGGCAAGTCATGATGATGAAGCGTCTTGTTCATTCGGCCCTGGCCGCCGCTGTGGCGCTGGTGGCGCTGACCGCCTGTGGCGAGAAGCCGCAGACCGGCGCGGGCATCCGCAGCGATGCAGCTCCCTATGCAGGTACGGGCAGCAATTTCATGCAGCCCGGCTGGAAGGCCGGAGACAAAGCCGGTTGGGAAGCGCAGTTGAAGGCGCGTCAGCTGTACGGCCAGAACGAATACACCCGCACCCAGTCCAAGTGAGGCCCGCCATGAAACACATCATGTGGTCCCTGGCTTTGGCGGCGGGATGTGCCTGGGGGCCAGCTGGTGCCCAGGCTCCGGCAGCGCCAGATGCCGCCGCGCCTGCGGTCACGGCACCGGCTGCTCCCGCAGCGACCGGCGGCATTCAAAGCCAAAACATTTTCGAGGTCAAGCCAGACGCCAGCGCAGACCCCAAATACGCCGAGCAGACCAATGGCGAACGCGCCAAGGTGCAGCCCGGCAACAACGCGCCCATGTGGCGCCAGGTGGGGCAGGGCGTGACGGGCTATAGCAGCCTGCCGAAAAGCCAGGCGCCCGAGGCGGGCAACCTGATCCAGCCGTTCGTGCAGTACCCAGGCTCGCGTTTCACCAACGCAGGCGAGGCATGGCGCCAGGTGCGCAACCACTGGATCATTCCTTACGGTGCGGCCTTGTTTGCCATCGTGTTGCTGGCGTTGGGCATCTTCTACTTTGTCAAAGGTCCGCTGGGGCATGAACACCCTGACGGCACCGGAGCCCGCCGCATCGAACGCTTCACACCTTTCGAGCGTGCTGCGCACTGGTCCAATGCCTTTGCGTTCATCGCGTTGGCCATCTCTGGCATTGTCATGGCGTTTGGCAAGTTCTTCCTGCTACCCATCATGGGGGCCACGCTGTTTGGCTGGCTTACGTATGCGCTCAAGAACGTACACAACTTCATGGGACCGCTGTTTGCTGTCTCATTGCTGGTGATCATCCTTACCTTCGTCAAGGACAACATCGCCAACCGGGCCGACTTTGTGTGGCTGTCCAAGGGCGGCGGCATGCTGGGGGGTGACCACCAGGTTCCTTCCCACCGCTTCAACGCCGGCGAGAAGGGCCTGTTCTGGTGGGGTATCACCATCCCCGGCATCTTTGTGGTGGCCACCGGCTTGGTGCTCGACAAGCTCATTCCTGGCTTTGGTGACGTGCGCGGCGACATGCAGATCGCCCACATGATCCACGCCACCCTGGCGATCTGGATGATGGCGCTGATCTGCGGCCACATCTACATGGGCACGGTGGGCATGCGCGGCGCCTACAAGGCCATGAGGACGGGGTACGTGAGCGAGGGTTGGGCCAAGGAGCACCACGAGCTTTGGTACGACGACGTGCAAGCGGGCAAGATTCCCCGCCAGCGCAGCGCCAACCCATCCGCAGCCGATGCTGCAGCTACACCATCTGCGGGCCAGCCCGCGCAGGTATGAGGTTTCGCACCATGATGCAATTTTCTCGATCTTCCCTGCTGGCGTTGTGCGCGGCCAGCGTCTGTACCCTGGCATCGGCCAAGCTGCCTGCGCCTTCACCGGAGGCTGCCGCCAAAGCTGCAGAGGCGGCGGCCAAAGCCGCCTGGGCCGGCAAGGTGGACAACTACAAGTTGTGCCTGTCACAAGACCGTGTGGCGGCCCACTACCGCAAAACCACGCCAACAGCCAAACCTGCAACGGCAGCAGGCGCTGCGTGCACCGACCCCGGCCCCTTCGCCTACACACCGCCCGCTGCCAAGCCCATTGAAGCGGCGGGTGCCCATTCGCCACCGGGCACTGCCAGCAGCCCACCCAGCACGCTGGCACCTGCCGCAGCTGCGTCAGCGCCCAAATCCTGACGCCAACCACTGTCCCGCCGTCAAAAAGAGCCGCGCCCACTTGGTGGAGCGCGGCTTTTTTGTGGTGGTCGCAGTACGTGCTTTTCCCCGATTCAGATGCCCCATGCCCCTCCTTGGGGAGAGGTACTGCGTATATTCGCCCTATGTCTCTTTCATCACCTTCCGCCTCCCCGGCTGCGCCCGTGCTGCCGCGCCTGACGCAGGCGCATGCGCCCCTTACCCACAGCGTGGAGGTCGTGAACGAACTGGGCGAGCGCGAGCAGGTGCAGATCCCCGCCGAGCGGCCGCTCACCATCTATGTCGACAAGCGTGAACTCGTCACCCTCATGACCCTGGGCGCGCAGCCGGAACTGCTGGTGCTGGGCTATCTGCGCAACCAGCGGCTGGTGGAGTCCGTGTTCGACATCGAATCCATCACCGTCGATTGGGAGGTGCACGCCGCCGCCGTGCGCACGCGCCACGGCATCGCCCGCATTGAAGAGCGCACCGCGAGCAAGGTGGTCACCACCGGCTGCGGCCAAGGCAGTGTGTTTGGCAGGCTCATGGACGAGGTGGACCGCATCACCTTGCCTGAGGCACGCCTGACGCAAGGCGAGCTGTACGGCATCGTCAATGCCATCCGCCTCAAGGAAACCACCTACAAGTCCGCGGGCTCCGTGCACGGTTGCGCCTTGTTCCGGGGGGAGGCGCTGCTCACCTTCGTGGAAGACGTGGGGCGCCACAACGCCATCGACACCATTGCAGGGTGGATGTGGATGAATACAGATGGCAAGGGTCCGGAAAGTGGCGTTTCCTCCACGCTATCCGGCGGCACGCCTGCAGAAAATGCTGCTTCGGAGAGCCTGCACGCGCCCATGTCCGGTGCAGACAAGGTGTTCTACACCACGGGCCGACTCACCAGCGAAATGGTCATCAAATCTGCGCAGATGGGTGTCCCCATCGTGGTGTCCCGCAGCGGCATGACCCAGATGGGGCACGCCGTAGCGCAGCAACTGGGCCTGTGCGCCATCGGGCGCGCCACCAATCGCCGGTTTGTCTGCTACAGCGGTACAGATCGGCTGGTGCTGCAGCCGGAGCTGGCGCAGGTACCCGTCGTACCGGTGGCCAGAGGCGGAGCTGGAACTGCCTCCTGAGGAGGCGGGGCTGTGTGAAGGGGGCGTTACGCGATTTCGGGAAACATCGCAGTCCGAACTGCCGGCTGGTGATTGAAAGAAACCGCTCCCGCAATGGCATGATCGCCCCATGAAAGACCTGAACGCCAAGAGCGCCTGGGCCGATACCCTGCCCAGCCAGTGGGGGCCTGAGTCCGCCAAGATCGAAATTCCCTTGGGGGAGCAGCCGCCCGCGCCATCTGCCGGCGCCGCATCCACCATGGCCCCGGCTCCCGCCAAGTTGTCCCTGTGGGACTGGATGCGTGAAGGCCTGCGGGCCGCGTTGTTCCTGTCGCCGCGCACTGCTGCTGCAGCGCCTTCACCCTGGCAGGTGCTGGTGCTGTCGCTGCTGGGTGGCGCGTTGCTGGTGGGGGCTGCGCGGTTTCAGGTGGCGGGGCCTGTGCAGTTCAATCTGCGGGGCTGGCTGGCGCCGATGTGGAGCAGCCTGGTGCTGATGTGGCTGGCCTGGTGGGCCATGGCCCCGGCCCAGCGTGCGGCGGCACAAGAGCCCTCGGAGGGTGTTTCGGGGCCTTCGGGCGGGCTGGCGGCCTGGTATGTGTTGTCGGCGTGGGCTCCGCTGGCGCCTTTGTTGCTGCTGTATGTCTTGATGGGGGCCGTGGCGCACAAGCCAGACCTGTGGGGCGGGGCGGTGGCTGGCAATATTTTCTGGGTGGCCTATGGCGTGCTCACGCTGTGGGTGCTGGCCACGCTGGTGGTGGTGAGTGCACGCTTCATCCGCTCGCGGCTGCGCACGGCCATCTTTTCGGTGGCGATGGCAGCCGTGATCGGGGTGGGCATGTGGCAGTTCCAGGACCAGCCCTGGGAGCTGGACGCCTTGGCCGCTGCATCTGCCCAGTCGGGCGAGGAGGGACAGGCACAACCGGAGCCCGCGCACCTTGTGCTCTCGCAAGCAGTCTTTGAGAACCAGCAGGCGCTCTGGGATCGGCAAGTGCAGGCCCTGCCTGCTGGCCGCGATGGCGTGGTGGATGTCTATGGGCTCGTGTTCGCCCCCTACGCCAGCGAAAACGTGTTCCGGCGTGAAAGCACCATGGTCAGCACGCTGCTGCAAGAGCGCTTTGACGCCCAGGGCCGTGTGGTTCACCTGCTCAACCACGCAGAAACCGCAGACACCCATGCCTGGGCCACGCCGCAGAACCTGCAGCGTGCCATCGCTGCGCTGGCCCAGCGCATGGACCGCGACAGCGATGTGCTGGTGATCTACATGACCTCGCACGGTGCGCGCAACCATGAGTTGGCGGCCTCGCACTGGCCGCTGGAGGTGCCCCCGGTCACCCCCGAAATGCTGCGCGCCATGCTGGACGAGGCGGGCATCCGCCACCGCGTGATTGCCGTGTCGGCCTGTTTCTCGGGCGGCTGGATCGAGCCCCTGGCCACCGACAGCAGCCTCATCATGACCGCCGCCGATGCCACGCACACGTCGTACGGCTGCGGCACGCGCTCCGAGCTGACCTTCTTTGGCCGGGCGGTCTTCCACGAACAGCTGCGCCAGACACATTCGTTCACCGAAGCCTTTGCCAAGGCCGTCCCCGTGATTGCGCAGCGCGAGGTGGAGGCGGGCAAGCAAGACGGCTTCTCCAACCCGCAGATCCATGTGGGCGCGCAGATTGTGCCGGTGCTGCGTGCGCTGGAGCATCGCCTGCAAACGGCAGAGGCAGAAGGCAGCGCGGAGGCCCAGGTGGCCGCAGCGGGCGCAAAGCCCTGAGCTTCGCCAGAGCGTTCCATTTGCGCTAAGGTTCAGCGCCATGAACCTGTCTTTTTTACGCTTGGGCTGGCGCACGCTGGCCCGTGACCTGCGCGCGGGCGAGTTGCGGCTGCTGATCGTGGCCGTTACGCTGGCGGTGGCAGCCCTCACGTCGGTCGGTTTTTTTGCCGACCGCCTGCAAGGTGGCCTGCAGCGCGATGCCTTGCAGCTGCTCGGCGGCGATGCCGTAGTGGCCAGCGACAACCCAACGCCCCCCGCCTTTGTCGAGCAGGCCAAGGCCCTGGGCCTACAGACCGTGACCACGCTGGGCTTTCCGACCATGGGTCGCGCCAGTGACGCCCAGGGCGGCGCCAGCAAGCTGGTGGCGCTCAAAAGCGTGCCCCCGGGCTACCCGCTGCGTGGCAGCCTCAAGGTGGCAGACGCCCCCGGCGCGCTCGACCAGCCCACCCGCGACATCCCGGCGCGCGGCGAGGTGTGGGTGGATGCCCCGCTGCTCGAATCGTTGAACCTGGCCATGGGCGACATGCTGCTGCTGGGCGATTCGCAGCTGCGCATTGCACGCATCATCGTGATTGAGCCCGACCGCGGCGCCGGTTTCATGAGCTTCGCCCCACGGGTGATGGTGAACGAGGCCGACCTGCCCGCCACCGGCCTGGTGCAGCCCGCAAGCCGCCTGACCTACCGCTTCGCCGTCATCGGGTCGGCCCCTGCGGTCAAGGCGTTCAGCGAATGGGCTGTTGCCGAATCGAAAAAGCCCGACGTGCACGGCGTGCGCGTGGAGTCGCTCGAAAGCGGCCGCCCGGAAATGCGCCAGACGCTGGACCGCGCGCAGAAATTCCTGAGCTTGGTGGCCCTGCTGGCAGCGCTGCTGTCGGCCGTGGCCGTGGCCCTGGCCGCGCGCGGCTTTGCGGCCGAGCACCTGGATGCCTCGGCCATGCTGCGGGTGCTGGGTCAAAGCCAGCGCACCATCGCGGGCGCCTACACGGCCGAATTTGCGTTGGTGGGCCTGTTTGCCAGCTCATTGGGTGTGGCGCTGGGCTATCTGGTGCACTACGCCTTTGTGCTGCTGCTGGCGGGCTTGGTCGAGTCGGCCCTGCCGCCGCCCAGCCTGTGGCCCGTGGCGTTTGGGCTGGGCATGGGGCTCACGCTGCTGTTTGCCTTTGGTCTGCCGCCTGTGCTGCAACTGGCCCAGGTGCCGCCGCTGCGGGTGATCCGGCGCGACGTGGGCGGTCTCAAGCCTGCCTCGCTGGCGGTGCTGGGCATTGGGGTGGCAGGCTTTGCCGCCTTGCTGCTCACGGTCAGCAGCGACATCACGCTGGGCCTGATTGCCGTGGGTGGCTTTGCCGGGGCGGTGGCCCTCTTTGCCGGGCTGTCGTGGGTGGCGGTGAAGCTGCTGCGTAAAAGTGTGAACGAGGCCACCGCGCCCCGCTGGCTGGTACTGGCCACACGGCAGATTTCTGCGCGCCCGGCCTATGCCGTGGTGCAGGTGAGCAGCCTGGCCGTGGGGCTGCTGGCGCTGGTGCTGCTGGTGCTGCTGCGCACCGACCTGGTGGACAGCTGGCGCAAGGCCACCCCGCCCGATGCGCCCAACCGTTTTGTGATCAACGTGATGCCCGACCAGGCCGACGCCTTCCAGCAGACGCTCAAGGACGGTGGCGTGGCCAAGTACGACTGGTACCCCATGATCCGGGGCCGCCTGCTGGCCGTGAACGGCAAACCCGTGGGCCCGGCCGACTACACCGACGACCGCGCCAAGCGCCTGGTGGACCGTGAGTTCAACTTGTCGAACGCCGTGGAGGCACCGCCCCACAACCAGGTGGTTGCCGGTGCCTGGACGCCGGGCGAAGAGGGCGCGATCAGCGTCGAGGAAGGCATTGCCGAAACCCTGGGCCTGAAGATGGGCGACCGCCTGCTGTTCGACATGGGCGGCGTGCAGAACGAGGCACGCATCACCAGCCTGCGCAAGGTGGACTGGGGCTCGATGCGGGCCAACTTCTTCGTGATGTACCCCGTGGCCACCGTCAAGGACGTGCCCGTGACCTACCTGGCGGCCTACCGTGCGCCCGAGACCAACGGCTTTGACAACGGTCTGGTGCGCCAGTTTCCCAACATCACCAACGTGGACATGGGCGCCACCATTGCCCAGGTGCAACGCGTGCTGGAGCAGGTGATCCGCGCGGTCGAGTTCCTGTTCGCCTTCACCCTGGCTGCTGGGCTGGTGGTGCTGTTCGCCGCCGTCACGGCCACGCGCGAAGAGCGTGCTCGCGAATACGCCATCATGCGCGCCGTGGGCGCCCGCGCCAGCCTGCTTCGGCAGGTGCAGCGCGCCGAGCTGATGGGCGTGGGCCTGCTCGCGGGCTTTCTGGCCAGCGCCGTGGCGGTGGGCGTGGGCTGGGCGTTGGCGCGCTTTGTGTTCGACTTCACCTGGACGGCTGCCCCCTGGGTGCCCCTGGCGGGCGCCGTGGCTGGGGCCGTGCTGGCGCTGGCTGCGGGCTGGTGGGGCCTGCGTGAGGTGTTGCTGCGCCCGGTGGTCGATACGCTGCGGCGCTCGGCAGAGTGAGCAGGTGCATGGCCTTGGCCTGTGTTGTAGTTGATTTGCTATATTTTCGATAGCTTGTTGCGCTTTATGGATAAGCGCTAGGGCCTGTTTTGCTATGAATTCTGATACCCCCCAAGCTGGTAGCGAAGGCACCGAAGCCGTGGCTGCCGTCATCCCCTTCGAATGGATGGGTGGCGAAAGCCGGGTGCGCGCGTTGGTCGAGCGCTTTTACGACCTGATGGACCTGGAGCCAGGCTACGCGGAGCTGCGGGCCGCCCACGGCAGCGACCTGGGTCAGGCGCGGCAAAAGCTGTTCATGTTCCTCTGCGGCTGGCTTGGCGGCCCCTCGTACTACACCGACCAGTTCGGCCACCCCCGGCTGCGCGCGCGCCACATGCCGTTTTCTATCGGTATCAAGGAGCGCGACCAGTGGGTGGCCTGCATGGACCAGGCCATGGGCGAGACCGGCGTGCCTGCAGACCTGCGCGCGCGCTTGAAGGAGAGCTTCATGGGCACGGCCGACTGGATGCGCAACAAGGGCGTTTGACAACCGCTGGGGTTTGGTGGGCGTGCATCCGCTGTGCTGTGCGCTGTTTTTTGAGAAAAGGAGCTGTTTTTTATGTCCCGCGATGCCCGTTTTCAGGAACAGGCCCAGGCCCTGGGCTACAGCTTCGATGGCGAGATCAAGATCGGCGGCAACTACGTGCCGCTGGTCCGTGATGGGCACCACATCTACCTGAGCGGCCAGATCCCGCGTGTGGGCGACACGGTGGTGGTCACCGGGGACGCGGGTGCCGGGGCGTCGCTGGCCGATGCGCAGAAGGCTGCGAAGGTGTGCGCGATGCGCGCACTGGCGCTGTTGCAACGCGCGCTGGGCTCGCTTGATGCGGTGCAATCCATCCTGCGCATCACGGTCTACGTGCAGTCGGCGCCGACATTCACGCAGCAAAGCGAGGTGGCCGACGGTGCGTCCGAAATCCTGTTTACCGTGCTGGGTGAGGCGGGCGCGCACACCCGCACGTCGGTGGGCGTGCTGCAGCTGCCCAAGAACGCGACGGTGGAGGTGGACCTGATCGCTTCGGTGAGCCACTCTGCCGCAGCTGCTGCACCTTGAGCCTACACGGTCACTGCATCGCATCGCGCCCATCCCCCAAGGAAGAACGGCCATGAACAACCCCGTTGTGCACCAAGGAAGCTGTCTGTGTGGCGGCGTCCGCTATGAGACTACCGCGCCCGTCAAGGCCTCGTCGCACTGCCACTGCTCCATGTGCCGCAAGGCCCATGGCGCAGCGTTCGCCAGCTATGGCAACGTGCGTCGCGAGCACCACCGCTTCGTCCAGGGCCAGGCGCTGGTGCGCACCTACCAGTCTTCGGCCCAGGTCACACGCACGTTCTGCTCGGTGTGTGGCTCCCCCATGCTGTGGCACAGCGAGGGCGCCCACGCCGACTGGGTGGCCGTGCCGCTGGGCACGCTGGACACGCCCTACGACACGCCGCCCCAAAAACACATCTACGTGGACTCCAAAGCCCCCTGGGTGGTGATCGGGGATGGCTATCCGCAAGAGCCGCAGGGGTAGGGGCCATGGCGGTCAGAGACCTTGTTGATCAGGACCTTCCGCAGGTGTATGCCTTGCTGGTTGCGCACGGCTGGTCGCACCGGCTAGGCACCCTGTCGAAGTTCGAGGCGCTGGTGGCTGCGTCGCAGTGCAACCTGGTGGCGCTGCACGGGGACGAGGTGGTGGGCTATGCGCGCGCCATTACTGACGGGCCAAGAGCCTGTTTACGATCTCCCAGGGGTCGCGCAGCGGTCTTGGCGGGATGGAATGCAAGGCGCGGTGCGCAGTGGATAGCCCGGCTATCCACAAGCGCTGCAACGCCGCAGACCACCCGCAAAGACCACTGCCCGAAGGGTTGAAGCGAAATCGGGCGATTGGACGCCCCGGCTGCTTGCATGGGCATGAGCCCATGCGGCGCATCCGAAGCGTCCACTCATCCCGATTGCGCTCCAACGCGATCCCCTGCGAGATCGTAAACAGGCTCTTCGCAATGGCTATCTGTCCATGCTGGTCGTGGCCCCTGCGTTTCGGGGCCGGGGGCTGGGGCGCGCGTTGGTGCAACAAGCATTGGCCAAGGCGCCCGCAGCCACCTGGGTGTTGCGCTCTGGCCGTCCAGGTGCATCCGAATTTTTTGCGAGAATGGGTTTTGCCCCGTCGGCGATTGCAATGGAGCGCACACGCTCCACCTGACACGCTTGAATCCCATGAACCACCCGCGTTTCCATGTTTTTGGCCGCATCGTCGAGGTGCGGCGCGAAGGTGCGCTGTGGCAGGCCTACCGCGTGGGCGCTGATGGTAAACGCACACCCTCAGGCTTTGTGATCCCCGACTTTGTCGAAGAACATGAACTGGCGCAGTTCCTCGAAGACCTGTTCCACGAAAGTGCTTCCCCGCACAACGGCGACGTGCACCGCATCGACTGACATCCTGACGACGGGGTGCTGCGTCACACCGCTGTCAAACCTCTGCCAGACACTCGGTCCCTTCTTTCACCCAGGGACTGTTCATGTCTGCGCGCACTCCAATCCATTCGCTTCTTTCTTTGCACATGTCGCGCCGCGTTGCCGCGCTAGGCATGGTGGCACTGGCGGCTTCGCTGGCTGCTTGCGGTGGCAGCGACGACAGCAGTAACAATGCGGGCGCCACGGCCACGCTGGCCGTGCTGGAGACCACCGACCTGCACTTCAACGTGCGCAGCTATGACTACTTCAAGCTGGCCGAGGACAAGAGCTATGGCTTTGAGCGCACGGCCACGCTGGTGCGCGCCGCGCGCAAGGAGTTTGCCAATACGCTGCTGGTGGACAACGGCGACACCATCCAGGGCACGGCGCTGGCCGACTACGAAGCCACCATCAACCCCATCCCCTGCACGCAGCAGCTGTCGATGTACAAGGCCATGGGCTCCCTGGGCTTTGACGCGGGCACCCTCGGCAACCACGAATTCAACTACGGCTTGCCCTTTCTGAACCAGGTGCTGGGCGGCGGCCTGGATGTGGACGGCGTGGATGGCTCCAAGAAGTGCGCTGGCGCGGGCTTCCCGGTGGTGCTGGCCAATGTGGTCAGCAACAAGACCAAGAAGCCGCTGGTGCAGCCCTACACGTTGCTGGAGCGCACCCTGGTGGCCAAGAGCGCGGATGGCAAGGACGTGAAGCTGCCCATCAAGATCGGCGTGATCGGCTTCACCACGCCGGGCATCATGAACTGGGACAAGCGCTACCTCGAAGGCAAGGTCACTACCGAAGGCGCGGTGGAGGCGGCCAACAAGTACGTGCCCGAACTGCGCGCCAAGGGCGCTGACCTCGTGGTGGCTCTTCTGCACGGCGGGCTGGACGGCGCGGCGTATTCGCCCACCATGGAGAACCCCGGCCTGTACCTGTCGAAGGTGGCTGGCATCGATGCGATGGTGATGGGCCACCAGCACGGCGTGTTCCCCGACACGGCGGCCATCCCCGGCTTCAAGCTGCCGGGGGTGGACCACAAGGCGGGCACCATCAACGGCGTGCCAGCGGTGATGGCCAGCTCCTGGGGCAAGGCCTTGGGTGTGGTGCAGCTCGCGCTGCAGTGGGATGGCACCAAGTGGGTGGTCAACAAGTCCGCCAGCAAGAGCGAGTTGCGCAACATCCAGAGCAAGAACGCTGCGGGCACGACGGTCACCGTGGATGCCGACCCTGCCATCGCCCCGCTGATCGAGACGCAGCACCAGGCCGCGATCCAGTACGTGAAGACGCCCATCGGCCAGACCGACTTCCGCATGAGCACGCTGTTTGCCGATGTGGGTGACCCGGGCGCGATTCAGATCGTGAACCAGGCCCAGCAGGCCTATGTGGCGGCCTATGTCAAGGCCAACCTGCCGCAGTATGCGCAGCTGCCCGTGCTGTCGGTGAGTGCGCCGTTCAAGAGCGGCTTCCAGGGCGGCGCCGACTACACCGACGTGGCCGTGGGCCCGCTGGCCATCAACAACGCAGCTGACCTCTACCTGTACCCCAACACGGTGTATGCGGTGAAGGTCAATGGTGGCGACATCAAGAACTGGCTGGAGGCCGCCGCCAAGCGCTTCAACCAGATCGACCCTGCCAAGACCGGCGAGCAGCAGCTCATCAGCACGTTCCCTGGGTACAACTTTGACATGTTCACCACCGCCGACGTGCAGTACGAGATCGACGTGACGCAGCCCGTGGGCAGCCGCATCAAGAACTTGAGCTACCTGGGCAAGCCCATCGACGTGGCGCAGGAGTTTGTGATCGCCACCAACAACTACCGCGCCACCAGCGGCAAGAGCTTTATCGACAAGCTCGATGGCTCGGGCACCATCTGGGCCTCACCCGATGCGAACCGGGATGTGGTGATTGACTACATCCGCAAGAACCCGGCCGTGACCCGCGTGGCCAACGGCGCGGCCAAGAGCTGGCGCTTTGCCAAGGCCACGGTAGCGGGCCCGGTGGTGTTCAGCTCGGGCGCCAATGCGCTGAGCGTGGCGCAGGCGGGCGGGCTGGCCAATGTGTCGCTGCTGGCGGCCGATGATGGATCGGGCAAGGGCACGTCGAAGTACGCGATCGACCTCTCGAAGTAAGTCTGGACGGACACAAATACCGCTCTTGGAGACAAAGTGTTACGTGTTAGAGTGACCGCCATGGGTGGAGCAGGCTCCTCTATTGGGGGCTCATTGCCCGCCATTCTCTTTTTGGAGTCAGTATGAACCGAACCGCTATCCGCCGCTGGGCCTGTGCTGGCCTGGGGTTGTTTTCCTCTTTGGCAGCGCTGGCGCAGCCGGCTTCCGGCGGAGTCATCAGCTTTGGACTGAGTTCCTCGATCCCCACGTTGTCTGACTTGGGGATGCTGGCTTTGGTGGGTGCCCTGGGATTGCTGGCTTGGAATGCCTTTCGGCGTGAGGGGCAGGGAGGCAGGTTCTACTCTCTTTTGGCTGCAGCAGTGGCTGTGACCTTGGTGCTGGGCAGTGTCTTTGGCGTACGCAATGCCTACTCGAACGGCAGCATTGATGCGGCCAACTACATCGGGTCTTCGTACAACTTCCCTGCCAATATTGATGAGGTGGTCTACAACTCCGGGGATGAAGATGTGTTGATCATGGGCATCCAGGCGACCCCCGGTTACACCATCGTGACGCCAAATACCTTGCCCCAGTGCCAGGTGGGTATGCGGATCCCTGCCCACAGCGCCATCCCCTTCTGCTACGTCCGGGTGCAGGGTGCTCCGGTTTGACCGGAAGCTTACGGCCAAATTCTGGAAGCGTGCCGTGCGGGTGGTGCCGTAGTGATTTCTATGAAATAGATAGCGACCAGTGCTTTTCTGTCAAGCGCTAGGCCCTATTTCCGCAGCATCTTCTGCGCCGAGCGTAGCAGGACCACCAACGCACCTGCTCCACCTTCATCCCCCCGGGCTTGCACAAAGGCCAGGACTTCGTTCTTCTGCACCAGCCAACTGTGCACCCGGCCTTTGAGGACCGGGCTCTTTCCCGGTGAGCCCAGGCCCTTGCCGTGCACCACGCGCACGCAGCGCAGGCCGGTCTTGTGGGCGTGGCGGATGAAGTCGCCCAGCGCCTCGCGCGCCTCGTCCACGCGCAGGCCGTGCAGGTCCAGCTGGCGCTGGATGCTCCAATGGCCTGCGCGCAGGCGGCTCGTCACTTCCACGCCGATGCCGGGGCGGCGGAAGCTCAACTGGTCGTCCGTGTCCAGCAGCGTGGTCACGTCAAAGTCGTCGCTGATGGATTCGCGCAGCACGCGCTCTTCATCCAACCAGTGCTGCACGGGCAGCGGCGGGGGCTGGTGCTTGCGCAACCGCGCCACGTTGGGGTTGCGCAGTGGCGTGACGGGGCCCACGCTGCGGCTGAAGAGGTGGCGCTCGGCCTCGGCCCGGGCGGCGGCTTCGCGCTGGGCTTTCTCCTCGGCCTCGCGGCGCTCCTGGTCCTCGCGCAGGCGGCGGGCCACGGTGGCCAGGTCCTGCAACTGGGTGATGCGTTCGCCTGCCCGGCGAGGGGTAGGTGGTGCACGGCGTCGGGGCGGTGCCGGGTTGTCGCCGATGGAGGGTGGCGCGGGGGCATGACGGACAGGCCGCATCGCCGCCTTGGCCGCAGCCTTCTTGTCGGCCAAACCTGCGCGCCGGGCGGACCGGGGCACGGCGGTGGTGGTGGGGGCAGGGGCAGGCTGGGCGGCGCCCATAGGGCCTTCGGAGCCGCGCGCAGCGCGTGCCAGCGCGGCGTGTAATGCCGTCGTCGGGTGGGCCGGTGCGGGCGCAGGCGCAGTCACACCAGGCCCTTTTCCGCCATCGACAGCGCCTGGCCGGGCGCCACGATCACATGGTCGAGCACGCGCACGTCCACCAGTGCCAGCGTGGTCTTCAGGGTCTGGGTCAGCGCCTCGTCGGCGCGGCTGGGCTCCACGCTGCCACTGGGGTGGTTGTGGGCCAGCACCACGGCGGCCGCCTGGTGGTGCAGGGCGCGCAGCACCACCTCGCGCGGGTACACGCTGGTCTGCGTGAGCGTGCCGCGAAACAGCTCCTCCAGCGCCAGCAGGCGGTTTTGTGCATCGAGGAACAGCACCGCAAACACCTCGTGCCCCTTGGCCGCCAGGTGCAGCTGCAGGTAGTGCTTGACGGTATCGGGCGAGTCGAACACCTCGCGTTCGCGCAGCTGCTGGGCAAGTGCGCGGCGGGCCAGCTCCAGCACCGCCACCAGCTCGGCGCGCTTGGCGGGGCCCAGGCCCTTGATGCGCACCAGGTCGGCCGCGCTGGTGTGCAGCAGGCCGGCAATGCCGCCAAAGCCGCCGGTGATGGCGCCCGTGTCCGGGTCGATGCCGGGCGGGTCCAGCAGCTCCTGCGCCATCTGCAGCACGCCCTTGCCCACGATGCCCGTGCGCAGCAGGATGGCCAGCAGCTCGGCATCGGCCAGGGCGGCGGGGCCTCGCGCCAGCAGCTTTTCGCGGGGCTGGGCGTCGGCGGGCAGGTCTTTGAGGGGCATGGCGCGAGGGTCTTTGACGCCTGTCAGGGAGTGATGGGCGTAGGGCTTTGCCCGGTTTTCTACAATGCAGGCCAGTTTATCGGGACTTTCATGACCTCTATCGATGCCTCCGTTCCCACCGTCCAGCCGGGCTCTTTCCTCACCTTGCATTACCGTCTGGCGGGCCCTGCAGGCGATGTGATCAACACCTTTGCCGACAAACCCGCCACCCTGTCGCTGGGCACGGGCGAGTTGTCGCCCGCCATGGAGCAGCGCCTGCTGGGCCTGGCCGAGGGCACGCGCACCACGTTCGAGCTGCCTGCGGGCGAGGCCTTTGGCGAGCGCAACCCCGACATGCAGCAGTGGGTGGCGCGCAAGCTGATGAACGAGCTGGGCGACCCCGACGAAAAGTACAACGTGGGCGATGTGGTGCAGTTCCCCACGCCCGACGGCCAGGGCAGCTACGCGGGGGCCGTGATGCAGGTGCGTGACGACGGCGCCGTGCTGTTCGACTTCAATCACCCTCTGGCGGGCCAGCCGGTGACCTTTGAAGTGCAGCTGATCGGGATCCTGTGATGCAGGCGCCGCAAGAGATCCTGCTGGCCGAGCCGCGCGGGTTTTGCGCAGGGGTGGACCGCGCCATCGAGATCGTGGAGCGCGCCATCCAGAAGTTTGGCGCCCCCATCTACGTGCGCCACGAGATCGTGCACAACACCTACGTGGTGAACGACCTCAAGGCCAAGGGCGCGATCTTCATCGAAGAGCTGTCGGACGTGCCGCCCGGCGCCACGCTGGTCTTCAGCGCCCACGGCGTGAGCAAGGCCGTGCAGCAAGAGGCCGTGGCGCGTGGCTTCAGCATTTTTGACGCCACCTGCCCGCTGGTGACCAAGGTGCACGTCGAAGTGGCCAAGCTCGCCAAAGAGGGCTACGAGTTCATCATGATCGGCCACAAGGGCCACCCCGAGGTCGAGGGCACCATGGGCCAGCTCGACCATGGCATCCACCTGGTGGAAGACGTGGAAGACGTGGCCCGGGTGCAGCCGCGGCAGACCGAGAAGCTGGCCGTGGTCACGCAGACCACGCTGAGCGTGGACGATGCGGCCGAAATCTCTGCCGCCGTGCGCGCGCGCTTTCCCAGCGTGCGCGAGCCCAAGCAGCAGGACATCTGCTACGCCACCCAGAACCGGCAGGACGCCGTCAAGGTGCTGAGTCCGCAGGTGGATGTGGTGATCGTGGTGGGGAGCCCCACGAGCTCCAACAGCAACCGCCTGCGCGAGCTGGCCGCCAAGCTGGGCACCACCGCCTACATGGTGGACAGCGCCGAAGAGCTGAAAGGCGAATGGTTTGATGGCCTCGCCCGCGTGGGGCTGACCGCCGGAGCCTCGGCGCCGGAAATTCTGGTGCAGCAGGTCATCGACCGCATCAAGGCGCTGGGTGCTGTGTCGGTACGCACCATGGCGGGCATCGAGGAAACCATCAAGTTCCCGCTGCCCAAGGGGCTCAAGATCGATGCGACCACCGGCTTGAGCATCACCGAACGCGCGCCAGAGACCGGGCCTGCGGGGCATTGATTTGGGGCAGCGGGCGCCTCATGGGAAGGTGTTTGTTGGTTTTTGCTTGTTAATTGATAGCTGCTAGCGATTGATGGATAAGCGCTAGGGCCTGATTTGAATCCTATTTTGTCGCCGTGCAGGATGGGTTGCGCTACAGCGCCATTGCAGGCCCGCTCCACAAATCCAGCGGTGGGTCCGCCGCCACCGCGCGCAGGATGTCGGTGCGGGAGATAAAACCCGACAGCACGCCCGCCTCGTCCGTCACCGGCAGGCCGGGCAGGCCCGTGTCCAGCAGCACGGCGGCCACGCGGCGCAGCTCGGTGTCGGGCGACACGGTGGGCACGGGGCTCACCATCACTTCGGATACCGGGCGGCGCGCCAGGTCGATGGCCTGCTTGACGGCACCGGGCTCGGGCAGCAGGTCCAGCGGCGCCATGTCGGCCCGCAGCAGCAGGCCAATCACGCGGCCCAGCGCATCCACCACCGGCGCCTGCGCCACCTTGTGCTCGGCCAGGGTCTGCCAGGCATCGTTCACGCGCACACCGGGCGCCACACTCACGCCGACGGTGGTCATCACGTCGCTCACCTTGGTCAGCGGCTGGCGGGCGGTGGCCTGGGGGCCTTGTTCGGTTTGCGCATAGGCGCTCACGGCGTCGTGCATGCGCAGGTTGACGATGGCGGCAGGTGCGGCCGCGCTGGCATCGGCCGCAGTGGGACGGGGCGAGGCCGTGAAGATGGGCCCCGGCTGACCATCTTGCGCATCCATGGCCCGCGTGCGCAGGGCCTGCGGGCGCTGCACGCTGCGCACCGCAGAAATACGCGCCAGGTTTTCAGGGCCACCCCGGTACATCTGGCCCGACGGGCCGAACACAAAGAACATGCTTTTTCTCCTGCGCGCAAGCCGACCACCGCGTTGGGGTGGGGCTGCTCTGCCCATGTTATCGGCAGTTGTGCGGCGCGCGTGCAGTCAGCGTTGTGTCTGCATGTTGCGGGCAACCCCTACACTGCCCCTTCTTCTGACCCCACCAGCTTCACCGGAGCCCCCGCATGATCGACCGCGCCGCCATCGCCGCCGCCCGCCACCAACTGGCCACCCAGCCTGATTTTTTGCGCACCACGCCGCTGATGCGCGTTTCTGGCAAGTCCCTGGGCGTGGATTGCGCCGAGGTCTGGCTCAAGCTGGAGCACCTGCAGGTGGGCGGCAGCTTCAAGGCGCGCGGCATGTTGTACCGGCTGCTCGCCAACCCTGTGCCCGAGAGTGGCGTGATCATTGCATCTGGCGGCAACGCCGGAATTGCAGTGGCTGCTGCCGCCAAGGCGCTGGGTGTGCGCTGCGAGGTGTTTGTGCCCGAGGTGTCGCCCGAGGCCAAGCGCGCCCGGCTGCGCGCGCTGGGCGCCGAGGTGGTCGTCACCGGCGCTGCCTATTCACAAGCCTTCGAGGCCTGCGTTGCCCGCCAGAAGGCCACCGGCGCGCTGCAGGCTCACGCCTACGACCAGCCCGAGGTGGTGGCCGGTGCAGGCACCTTGGCACTGGAGATGGAAGAGCAGGGTGGCCGTCTGCCCGATACGGTGCTGGTCAGTGTGGGCGGCGGTGGCCTCATCGGCGGTGTGGCCGCGTGGGTGGAGAGCCGCGCCCACGTGGTCGCGCTGGAGCCCGAACGTGCGCCCACCCTGCACGCGGCGCGCGCCGCAGGCCAGCCGGTGGATGTGGAGGTGGGTGGCGTGGCCGCCGATTCCTTGGGCGCCCGCCGCATCGGCGCCATTGGCTGGGAGGTCAGCCAGCGCCATGTGCACGATGCCCTGCTGCTGCCCGACGATGCCATCCGCGCGGCCCAGCTGTGGCTGTGGAAAGAGTTGAAACTGGCCGTGGAGCCCGCTGCCGCGCTGGGTTTGGCGGCGTTGCAGATCGGTGCCTACAAGCCCCAGCCGCAGGAAACGGTGGCCCTCATTCTCTGCGGCGCCAACTTCGACCCGGCAATCCTTGCCTGAGCCCAGTCCGACCACCCCTTTAAAATCCAGCCATGCTTGACATTCTTCTCCTCCGCAAAGACCTCGACACCGCCATCGCGCGGCTGGAAACCCGCAAAAAGCCCCAGGCCTTCCTGGACGTCTCCGCATTCCAGGCCCTGGAGTCCGAACGCAAGACGCTCCAGACCCGCACCGAAGAGCTGCAGGCCCAGCGCAACCAGCTGTCCAAGCAGGTCGGCATGCTGATGAGCCGGGGCGACAAGGATGGTGCCGAAGCCATCAAGGCCCAGGTGGCCGCAGGCAAGGTGGAACTGGAGCAATCCGCAGCCCGCCTGGAACAGATCCAGGCCGAGCTGCTGGTCATGCTGGTCGCTGTGCCCAACCTGCCACATGAATCCGTGCCTGTGGGCAGCGACGAAGCGGGCAACGTGGAAGTGCGTCGCTGGGGCACCCCCGCCAAGTTCGATTTCGAAGTGAAGGACCATGTGGATGTGGGCACACCGCTGGGCCTGGACTTCGACATGGGCGTCAAGCTCTCGGGCTCGCGCTTCACCGTCATGAAGGGCTCCATCGCCCGCCTGCATCGCGCACTGAGCCAGTTCATGCTGGACGTTCAGACCCAGGAGCATGGCTACACCGAGTGCTATGTGCCCTACGCGGTGAATGCCGATTCCCTCAAGGGCACCGGCCAGCTGCCCAAGTTTGAAGGCGATCTGTTTGCCGCCAAGAAGGGCGGCCAGGACGGCGAGTCTGTGCCGGACAACGCTGCGCTGTACCTGATCCCCACCAGCGAAGTACCCCTGACCAACTTTGTGCGCGACGTGGTAGTGGCCGAATCCGACCTGCCCATCAAGCTTACGGCCCACACGCCGTGCTTCCGTTCTGAGGCTGGCAGCTACGGCCGCGACACGCGCGGCATGATCCGCCAGCACCAGTTCGACAAGGTCGAGATGGTGCAGATCGTGCATCCCGACAAGAGCTACGAAGCGCTGGAAGAAATGACCCGCCACGCAGAGACCGTCCTGCAGAAGCTGGGCCTGCCCTACCGCGTGATGAGCCTGTGCACCGGCGACATGGGCTTTGGCGCCGCCAAGACCTACGACCTGGAAGTGTGGCTGCCCGCGCAGAACACCTACCGTGAGATCAGCTCGGTGAGCAACTGCGAAGCCTTCCAGGCACGCCGCCTGCAGGCCCGTTTCAAGAATGCACAAGGCAAGAACGAACTGCTGCACACCCTGAACGGCTCTGGTCTGGCCGTGGGCCGCACGCTGGTGGCGGTGCTGGAAAACTATCAGCGTGCGGACGGAACCGTCGAGGTTCCGGCCGTTCTCCGCCCCTACATGGGCGGAGTGTCGGAGCTGACACCCGCGGCCTGACCGGCCACGTGTTGCGCCCCGGATCGGCTTTGGCCGGGCGCAACCCGCAGGGCCTGCCCACGCAAATCAAATGCGCGGGCAGGCCCTGTTGTTTTTGCGGCCCCGCAATGGTTGTGGGGCGCTGATTCGGGACAATGCGGCCATGACTTCTCCCGACACCCCTCCTGGCAACGCCTCCCCCAGCACCCCCATCCGTCTCACCCAATACAGCCACGGTGCAGGCTGTGGCTGCAAGATCAGCCCCAAGGTGCTCGACGTGATCCTGGCGGGCAGCGGCGCCCAGAACCTGGACCCCCGCCTTTGGGTGGGCAATGCGTCGCGGGACGACGCTGCCGTGTACGCGCTGGACGACGAACGCGGTGTGGTGTCCACCACCGACTTTTTCATGCCCATCGTGGACGACCCGTTCGACTTCGGGCGTATTGCTGCCACCAATGCCATCAGCGACATCTATGCCATGGGTGCAGACCCCCTGATGGCCATTGCCATCCTGGGTTGGCCGGTGAATGTGCTGCCGCCCGAGGTGGCACGCGAGGTGGTACGCGGCGGACGCGCGGTGTGCGACGCTGCAGGCATTCCGCTGGCCGGCGGGCATTCGATAGATGCGCCGGAGCCCATCTTCGGGCTGGCCGTGACGGGCGTGGTGGAAAAACGCCACCTCAAGCGCAACGACACCGCCACGGCGGGCTGCCGCCTGTACCTGACCAAGCCGCTGGGGATCGGCATCCTCACCACCGCAGAGAAAAAGGCCAAGCTGCGGCCCGAGGACGTAGGCCGCGCGCGCGACCTGATGTGCACCCTCAACCAGCCCGGCAGCCGTTTTGGCAAGTTGCCGGGCGTCATGGCCATGACCGATGTCACGGGCTTTGGCTTGCTGGGCCACCTGGTCGAGATGGTCGAGGGCAGTGGCCTGACGGCGGTCCTTGACTATGCCGCCGTACCGCGCCTGAGCGGCGTGGAGTGCTACCTGGCCGAAGGCTGCGTGCCCGGCGGCACCCAGCGCAACTTCGACAGCTATGGCGCCAGGATTGCGCCGCTGGACGACACGCAGAAGCAACTGTTGTGCGACCCACAGACCAGCGGCGGCTTGTTGGTTGCCGTGGCACCCGAAGGCGAGAGCGATTTTCTGCAAGTGGCAGCCGGGTGTGGCTTGCAGCTTGCGCCCATCGGCCACTTGACCGCGCGACAGGCCTTCGCTGTCGTTTTGGGCTGACCATGGAGAACCTGGCCGACTACCGGCACATCTTTCTGAACGATGTGCCCATGATGGATGTGCGTGCACCCGTGGAGTTTGCCCAGGGGGCTTTCCCTGCAGTGGTCAACCTACCCTTGATGGACGATGCCGAGCGCCAGCAGGTGGGCACCTGCTACAAGCAGCGGGGCCAGCAGGCGGCCATTGCGCTGGGGCACACGCTGGTGTCCGGCGACATCAAGCGGGCGCGCACCCAGGCCTGGGCCGAGTTTGCACGGGCCCATCCGCAGGGCGTGCTCTATTGTTTTCGCGGCGGCTTGCGCTCCCAGATCGTCCAGCAGTGGCTGCAGAGCGAAGCGGGCATCGACTACCCCCGCGTGATCGGTGGTTACAAGGCCATGCGCACCTTCCTGCTGCAGACCACGCAGGCTGCCGCGCAGGAATGCCGGTTTGTGGTGCTTGGCGGGCTCACGGGCACCGGCAAGACCGAGTTGATTGAACAGCTGGCCAGCGGACTTGACCTGGAGCGGCACGCGAACCACCGGGGATCCAGCTTTGGCCAGCGTGTGAGCGGCCAGCCCGCGCAGATTGATTTCGAGAACCAGCTGGCCATCGACATCCTCAAGAAGCGCGCGGCAGGGCAGCGGCTGTTCGTCGTCGAGGACGAGGGCCGGCATGTGGGGCGCTGCGCTGTGCCGCTGGAGCTGAGGCTGTGCCTGGAGCAGGCCCCGATGGTGTATGTCGAGGAGCCCTTTGAAGCCAGGGTCGAGCGTATCCTGCGGGACTACGTGGTCGCGCAGTGCGCCGAGTTTTGTGCTGCGCAGGGCGAGGTGCAGGGGTTTGACGCCTTCTCTGCCCGCCTGCTGGAAAGCCTGGACAAACTGCACAAGCGCCTGGGGGGAGATCGTCACCAGATGCTTCGGGCGACGATGCTCCGCGCCCTGGCCCAGCAGAAGGCGCAGGGCGATGCTGCGCAGCACCGCGACTGGATCACGGCGCTGCTGCGGTGTTACTACGACCCCATGTACGCCTACCAGCGCGAGAGCCGGGCAGGCCGCACTGAGTTTCAAGGGGCCTACGGTGAAGTCCTGGCGTATTTGCGGGAACGCGCCGGGCTCTCAAGCTGCCAATCGTAGGGACCCTCTGCACGAATCACCGCGCCGTGTGCATCTGCGGCCTCGGGCGGTCTGTGGCGTTGCAAATACTCGCGCTAGCTACGGCTATTGCTGCGTTTTTGCGCCTTGCAGCCCATCCCGCTCCGCAGCGCCCACTTGCCGTTCAATTCGTGCAGAGGATCCCTAGTGTGGTGTCTCATAAGTAATTGGAATTATTTCGACGAGTGTTGATCCCAGGAGTTTCCTTGGAGGAGACTACGCCGATGGCCCACACTGG
>Ga0156173_119_pt1 | contig 81148 bp, 78 predicted proteins | sample RifCSPlowO2_12_FD_107826 | JGI IMG/M metagenome (GOLD analysis project Ga0156173, IMG submission 107826) | Burkholderiales bacterium RIFCSPLOWO2_12_FULL_64_33
GCGCTCGCGGACCTCGGGTGAAAACTGGTTCGACTTCTTGCTCATGGCTCAATCCTCTCAGAGAAAAGAGCCTCCTCAAAAACCGGGGCGGTTCATTCCTTCTTGAAGGCAAGCGCAACAAGAAAGAAATACGAGAGTTCAACGTAGGTTATTTGGGCGCAAACCAATGCTTGATAAGGTTCAATTGACATGTGCGACGGAATTCCGCGAATAAGGTGATGTAGCAACACCTTCATTGTTTGCGTCAGCCTTCCTTGGCGATCAATCTCAACGGTGAGAATTTTGAAGTTTCTGAAATAGAGGTAGTCTAAGAATGACTCGTCATCCTTTGTTAATTTCCCGTTCTTGTAGCGCTCTTGAACCTGCTGAGGAACGAGTTGAGCCTTTTCCTTTTTTATGGCTTCGAATACTCGATCGGTTGAGCCTCTAAGAACTGAGCGGCCTCGAAGTTCACCCTTTGGGCTTGAGACTTCATTCAGTGTTGTTGCGTATAGCGATAGCAGCTTGTGCAATGTCTCTTCATAGTGCCGTGCTTCTTCGCTCTGACGCTGGATTCTTATTTCATTTTCCTGTTGGCTAATTTGCTTCTGTTGCAAAATTAGAGTAACAATGATGCCGCCAAAGCCAAGGCCGGTGAATAGCGAATTAAGTACACCAAAGCTGTCGCCGAACTGCCCGCGTTGCTCAAGGTTCCCCCCTTGGATAGGGAAGTAGCCTTGATAAAAGAGCCAAAACACCAAGCCCATAAACGCGATGGGGAAAGTCCACCATGTTTTCGATATGGCAGTTCTACCCTTGCATGCTATTGATCGCAAAGCAGAAGGCACTTTTTGCAAAGCCAACTTCATCTGCATAGTCTTGGTGGTTGAAGCACGAAAAGCCTAACCTTGATGTAGACGGCAAATCGCCGGATATGCCAGTCCATCTGCTGGATAACATAACTCAACAAATCGAGAATAAGCGTTTGGCATCATAGGCTTAGCCACGAATACTGGTTAAATACACAGGTATAACAAAACCGATAAAGTCGCCATCTCTCGCGTGCCGAGGTCACAGCACTGGCAGTATGACAGCCGGTTACTTTGCGCAGTGCGGATCAATGTCTCCATTGATCGAACGCAAGCACCGGGCGCCATCACGGTCAAGCACCTTGCAACGGCCTCGGCTGCTACAACCCCAAACCGCAGTTCCCGCCGATTGGCGGTATAACTGCGCACCTCCCGCCCTCCATGCGGAGGGGTCTGCAAGCCATCCAATCTCGCCTGCAAACTCCCAATTTGATAGCTGCTAGCGCTTACCCATCAAGCGTTTGAGCCACTTTTGACTCCAAACCCCATGTCTTTCCCTGCTTTCCTGCGCACGCGCTGGGCCGCGCTGCGGCCGGTGTGGGCGCGCTTGCTGCAGCGGCCCGAAAAGCTGCTCTCGCTGCACAGCCTGCTCTGGGCGCTGATGGCGGCCGGGCTGGCGATGGTGCTGTATGTGCTGGTGCTCATTCCGTTCACGCCGGGCATCCGCGACATCCGCAAGGCCAAGACGGAGCAGCCAGCGCAGCTGGTGGCGTTTGACGGCAAGCTGCTGGCCGAATACCGCTGGGTGAATCGTGCGTGGGTGCCGCTTGCCGAAATCGCCCCGCCGGTGGTGGACGCGCTGATCGCCACCGAGGACCACCGTTTCCATGGCCACTGGGGCCTGGACTGGCGCCGCACGGCGTCGGCGCTGGTGCGCACGCTGGGGGGCGACAAGCAGGGCGGCTCCACCATCACGCAGCAGCTGGCGCGCAACCTGTACCCCGAGGACATTGGCCGCGCGCCCACGCTCACGCGCAAGGTGAAGGAGGCCATCACGGCGCTGAAGATCGAGGCGTTGTACTCCAAGGACGAGATCCTGGAGACTTACCTGAACACCGTGCCCTTCCTCTACAACGCTTACGGCATCGAGATGGCGGCGCGCACGTATTTCGACAAGTCGGCCGACCAGCTCAACGTGCTGGAGAGCGCCACGCTCATCGGCATGCTCAAGGGCACGGCCTACTACAACCCGGTGCTGAACCCCGAGCGCGCCCAGGCCCGGCGCAACACCGTGCTGGCGCAGATGAAGAAGCGCGGCAAGCTGGCCGAGGCGGAATACGCCGCGCTCAGCAAGCGCCCGCTGCGCATCCGCTTCGAGAGGCAGGTGGAGACGGCCGGGCCCGCGCCGCACCTGGCGCAGCAGTTGCGCAAGCAGCTCATCGACTGGGCCGACCGCAACGGCTACAGCCTGTATGCCGATGGGCTGGTAATCCGCACCACCATCGATTACCGGCTGCAAACACTCGCCAACCAGGCCGTGGCGCGCCAGGGCCGCTCGCTGCAGGGCGTGGCCGATGGGGCCTGGGCCGCGCGCAACGCCTGGAACCCCAAGAGCCCGCTGGTGCGGCAACTGGTGCGCGAATCGGCGCGCTACGAAGCCGCCGTGGCCAAGGGCGCGGCGCCCGAGGATGCGCTGAAGGACCTGCTGGCCGACCCCGCCTTCCTGCGCTTGCTGCGGCAGGAGAAGACCCGCGTGCAGGCCGGCTTCATGGCCATGGACCCGCGCACGGGCGAGGTGCGCGCCTGGGTGGGCAGCCGCGACTTCGCGCAGGACCCGTTCGACCATGTGCAGGTGGCGCGCCGCCAGCCGGGCTCCACCTTCAAGCCCTTTGTGTACGGCGCCGCGTTCGACCAGGGCCTGCTGCCCACCGACACGCTGATGGACGCCGCGGTGGAGATTCCGCTGGGCAACAAACAGGTGTGGCGCCCCACGGACGGCAACAAGCCGCCGAGCGGCATGCCCATGACGCTGAGCGACGGCCTGGCGTTTTCCAAGAACACCATCACTGCGCAGCTCATGCAGCAGGTGGGCCCGCTGCGCGTGGCGCAACTGGCGCGCGCCATGGGCGTGCGCGAGTCGAAGCTGGACGTGGTGCCCTCGCTGGCCCTGGGCACCAGCCCGGTCAGCCTCAAGGAAATGGTGGCGGCCTACGGCGCCATCGCCAGCGGTGGCAGCTACCGCGCGCCCCGGGTCATCACGCGCATCGAGGACAAGAACGGCAAGGTGCTGGAAGACTTCGCCCCCACCGCGCCCGAGCGCGTGCTGGGCCTGACGGCGGCGCAGCAGTTGCGCGACGCCATGCGTGGCGTGGTGGACAAGGGCACGGGCGTGGCCATCCGCAGCCGCTACGGCATCAGCGCCGACGTGGCCGGCAAGACCGGCACCACGCAGGACAACACCGACGGCTGGTTCATCCTGATGCACCCGCAACTGGTGGCTGGCGCGTGGGTGGGCTTCAACGACGGGCGCATCACCCTGCGCAGCGACTACTGGGGCCAGGGCGCGCACAGCGCGCTGCCCATGGTGGGCGAGGTGTTCCAGCAGGCGCTGCGCGCCAAGGTGATCGACGGCAAGCAGCGCTTCATCGACGAGGAAGAGAGCAGCTGGGTGGGCAGTGCCGTGGCCGGCGTGCGCAACTGGGTGTACGACCTGTTCGGCCGCCGCACCGACGGGCCGGAGGGCCCGGACCGCGCTGCAGGCGCCTTGCCGGTGCCCGGCACCGCGCCGGCCGAAGCCGAACGCCCCGAGATCACCGAAGCCCCGCTGGTGCCGCTGGAAAACGCGATGCCCCGGGTGCCGCCCTTGCCGCCCGTCACCTACGACGAAGAGCCGGAGGCCGCCAGCCCGGAGATGGCGCCTGTGCCGCAGCCGGGCGTGGTGATCACGATGCCGCCTCCGCTGCAGTCTCAGCCGCAGCCGCAGCCGCAGCCGCAGCCGCAGCCGGGCATGGTGGTCACAACACCGGTGCAGCGCGGCGTGGTGGTGCCCGGGCCGGTTCCGGTGCAGGGCAACCCGCCGATCTGGGTGGAATCGCGCCCCTGAGGGGGGCGAAGGTGCTGCTGCGCTATTCGATATCGACGCAGTGCAGGCCGAAGGCGCCCGCCTTGCGGTCGGCAAAGAAGCGCAGCAGCGTCTCGCGCACGGTGCGGAAGGCCAGTTCGTCCCAGGGGATTTCGTCCTCGGTGAACAGGCGCGCCTCGATGGTCTCGTAGCCGGGGTTGAATTGGTCGCTGAGCAGCGTGGCGCGGTAGAACAGGTGCACCTGGCCCACGCGGCGCACGTTCAGCAGGCTGAACAGCGGCCCCATCTCGATCTGGGCGCCGGCTTCCTCGTCGGTTTCGCGGGCTGCGCCCTCGGCGGTGGTTTCATCCAGCTCCATGAAGCCGGCGGGCAGCGTCCACTTGCCCCAGCGCGGCTCGATGTTGCGCTTGCACAGCAGCACGCGGCCGTCCGCCAGCGTGGGCACGGTGCCGACCACGTTCAGGGGGTTTTCGTAGTGCACGGTGTGGCACGTGGGGCACACGGCGCGCTGTTTGGTGTCGCCGTCGTCGGGCAGGCGGTACACCACGGCCGTGCCGCAGGCGCGGCAGTGTTTGATCGGGCTGCGGAAGGTCATTCAGGGATTTTGAATCAAATTGGCATCCAGCGCTTATAGGGTAAGCGCTGGCAGCTATGAAAAGCGTAGTATTTCAGCCTACTTGCAGGCGCAGGGTGCCCAGGCCGTCCACGCCGCCTTCGAGCACATCGCCGCGCACCACGGGGCCCACGCCCTCGGGCGTGCCGGTGTAGATCAGGTCGCCGGGCTGCAGCTCCCAGGCGGCGGAAAGGTGTTCGATGGTTTCGGCAACATTCCAGATGAGCTGCGCCACGCGGCTGCGCTGGCGATCCTGGCCGTTGACCTGCAGCCAGATGGCGGCCTGGGCGATGTCACCGGCCTGCGCGGCGGGCGTGATGGGGCCGATGGGCGCGCTGGCGTCGAAGCCCTTGCCAATGCACCAGGGGCGGCCCTGTTTTTTCATGTCGTTCTGCAGGTCGCGGCGGGTCATGTCCAGGCCCACGGCGTAGCCGTAGATGTGGCGGGCGGCGTCTTGCGCCTGGATGTTGCGCCCGCCCTGGCCGATGGCCACGACCAGTTCGATCTCGTGGTGCAGGTTGGCCGTGAGGCTGGGGTAGGGCAGCGGGACGGTCTGGCCGGGCTCGACGACCAGCACCGCGTCGGCGGGTTTCATGAAGAAAAAGGGCGGCTCGCGCCCGGTGAAGCCCATTTCCTTCGCGTGTTCTTCGTAGTTGCGGCCCACGCAGTAGATGCGGTGCACCGGAAAACGCTCGCTGCTGCCCACCACGGGCACGCTGGCGACGGGGGCGGGAGGGAATACGTAGCGCATGCGTTCAGGGCCTTTCGTGTCAAGAGATAGGGGCAATTGCCAGTGTGCCATGGTCAGCGCGTTGCCGTGCAGTGGATACACTGCGCGCATGGCACAGAGCTTCGATCTTCACAAGGCGCCGGGACACCTCGCGCGGCGCGCCCACCAGCGGACGGTGGCCATTTTCATGGAGGAGGCAGCGGCCTTCGACGTCACCCCGGTGCAATTCGCCATTCTGAATGCGCTGCAGGGTCGGCCCGGCGAAGACCAGATCACCCTGGCGGGCCGTGTGGCCCTGGACGCGGCCACCCTGGGCGCCGTGATTGCCCGGCTGCAAGCGCGGGGCCTGGTGCGCCGCGAAAGCGACCCGAGCGACCGCCGCCGCAAGCTGCTGTGGCTCACACCGCAAGGCCAGACCCTGGCAGAACAGCTGATAGCCCCGGCCCGGCGCGTGCAGGAGCGCCTGATGGCGCCGCTGTCGCCCGAGGACCAGGTGCTGCTGGTGCAGTTGCTTGAGCGCCTGGTCTATACCGAAGGCGGGTAAGAACGTGGACACGTTCTAATGCCCGGCCCCCACCCTGACTGGTTGCGGCCCGAGTGGCCTGCGCCGGCCCATGTGCACGCTTTGTTCACCACGCGCGCGGGCGGCGCCAGCCAGGCGCCCTATCACCACCTGAACCTGGGCGACCATGTGGGCGACGACCCCGCTGCGGTGCAGGCCAACCGCCGGGTGCTGCAGGCGGCGCTAGAGAGCACCACGCCCGGTGCCCGCGCCGTGTTCTTGCAGCAGGTGCACGGCGCCAAGGTGGCCGCCCTGCATGCTGCCCTGCCCGATGGCGCCTGCGCCGACGCCTGCCTGAGCACCACCCCGGGCCTGGCCTGCACCATCATGGTGGCCGACTGCCTGCCCGTGCTGCTGACCGACACCCAGGGCACGGTGGTGGCGGCGGCCCATGCCGGCTGGCGCGGGCTGGCGGGCGAGGGCGGGGTGGGTGTGCTCGAAGCCGTTTTCAAGGATTTTTCGGCTCTGGCGCTTGCTGGTAAAACGTCACCAGCTATTGAGTCAATAGCAAATGATGGCATGGGGGGCGCCGCACCTCTTGCCGCCCGGACACTGGCCTGGCTGGGCCCGTGCATCGGCCCGCAGGCGTTCGAGGTGGGGGAAGAGGTGCGTGCCGCCTTTTGCGCGCACGATGCCGCTGCCGCGCAGCACTTTCAGGCGCAGGGCCCCGGCAAGTACCTGGCCGATCTGGCGGGCCTGGCACGCCAGCGGCTGCGCGCGCTGGGCATCACGCAGATTTTTGGCAACGACGGCAGCCCGGGCTGGTGCACGGTGTCCCAGCCGTCACGGTTCTTTTCGCACCGGCGCGATGCCCTCGCCCTCGGCGGCAGCGGGCGCATGGCTGCCTGCATCTGGCTGGGCTGAGGGCCCGGCAGCATCTGCGGCTTCAGCGCGCTCGGCCATGGCGCGCGCATGCAGGGCCCGCTTGCGGGCCGGGGTGCCCAGGATGTACCCGATGATGCCCATGGGCAGCAGCCCATACAGGGTAAAGGTGACGATGGCGCCCAGCAGCGAGCCCGTCGGGCTGGTGGCTTCGGCCACGGCCATGAGCAGGGTTACGTAAAACCAGGCAATGAGAACCAGGTACATCGGTAGAAGCCGTCAGGTGGATGGGGGAAAGGCGCGTTACCATACCAGCACAACCCCGTTGGGTCGGCAACATCCCGGACGAAAGCCCCGCAGCAGGCGGGCTTTTGGCCACACCAGGAGGCAGCATGGATTCGGATTCCCTCTGGACGCAAAGCGCGCAGCAATTCCAGCAGATTTTTGGCGAGGGCTTGTCGCGTGCGCTGCAGTCTTTTCAGCAGGTCGAACACGGCGTACCCACGGCCGGTGCAGCCCCCGAGATCAAGTTTTCACCCGACAAGCTCCAGGAGCTGCAGAAACAATACGCCGAAGAGGCGGGCAAGCTTTGGCTGCAGGGCCTGCAGGGCGCGCCCGCCCAGCCCGCCGACAAGCGCTTTGCGGGGGATGGCTGGTCGAGCAACCCGGTGGCCACCTTTTCTGCCGCGGCCTACCTGCTGAACGCGCGCACGCTCATGGGCCTGGCCGATGCGGTCGAAACCGACGCCAAGACGCGGGCCCGTATCCGCTTCGCGGTAGAGCAGTGGATCGCCGCCATGGCGCCGAGCAACTTCCTGGCCTTCAACGCCGAGGCGCAGAAGAAGGCCATCGAGACCCAGGGCGAGAGCATTGCCAAGGGCGTGGCCAACCTGCTGCACGACATGCGCCAGGGCCATGTGTCGATGACCGACGAGAGCCTGTTCGAGGTGGGCCGCAACGTGGCCACCACCGAGGGCGCGGTGGTGTTCGAGAACGAGTTGTTCCAGTTGCTCGAATACAAGCCGCTCACCGCCAAGGTGTACGAGCGGCCCTTCCTGCTCGTGCCGCCCTGCATCAACAAGTTCTACATCCTCGACCTGCAGCCCGAAAACTCGCTGATCCGCTACGCCGTGGAGCAGGGCCACCGCACGTTTGTGGTGAGCTGGCGCAACCCCGACGAAAGCCTGGCCCACAAGACCTGGGACGACTACGTGGAAGACGGTGCGATGGCCGCCATTGACGTGGTGCAGAACATCACGGGCGCCAAGCAGATCAATGCCCTGGGCTTCTGCGTGGGGGGCACCATCCTGAGCAATGCGCTGGCCGTACTGGCCGCGCGGGGCGATGAGCCCGTGGCCAGCGCCACCTTCCTGACCACGCTGATCGACTTCACCGACACCGGCATCCTCGATGTCTTCATCAACGAGGCCTTTGTGCAGTTCCGCGAACTGCAGATGGGCAAGGGCGGCCTGATGAAGGGCCAGGACCTGGCCTCCACCTTCAGCTTTCTGCGCCCCAACGACCTGGTGTGGAACTACGTGGTGGGCAACTACCTCAAGGGCGAGACGCCGCCGCCGTTCGATCTGCTCTACTGGAACAGCGACAGCACCAACCTGCCCGGGCCGTTCTACGCCTGGTACCTGCGCAACTTCTACCTCGAAAACAACCTGGTCAAGCCCGGCAAGCTCACCGTGTGCGGCGAGAAGATGGACCTGTCCCGCCTGAAGCTGCCGGTGTACATCTACGGCTCGCGCGAAGACCACATCGTGCCCATCAACGCCGCCTACGCCTCCACCCAGGTGCTGCCGGGCAAGAAGCGCTTCGTCATGGGGGCCTCGGGCCACATTGCGGGCGTCATCAACCCGCCCGCCAAGGGCAAGCGCAGCCACTGGATCCGTGCCGACGGCAAGCTGCCCAAGACGCTGGACGCCTGGCTCGATGGCGCACAGGAGCACCCCGGAAGTTGGTGGACCGACTGGTCCGAGTGGCTCCAATCCCACGCCGGCAAGCAGGTGGCTGCACCCAAGGCCTACGGCAAGGGCAGCCAGTTCAAGGCCATCGAGCCGGCGCCCGGCCGCTACGTTAAGCAAAAGTCCTGACACGCAGGGCAGCGAGAATCTGCAAGCGACCCTTTCATTTCGGGCCTGCGCGAAGGGCAGGCCCGCACCGATCCACCCTGACTGAAGGACATTCCATGGAAGACATCGTTATCGTTTCCGCCGCACGCACGGCCGTGGGCAAGTTCGGCGGCGCGCTGGCCAAGACGCCGGCCACCGAGCTGGGCAGCATCGTGATCCGCGAAGCCATCGCGCGCGCCGGCCTGCAGGCCGACCAGATCGGCGAGGTCATCATGGGCCAGGTGCTGGCCGCTGGCGTGGGCCAGAACCCCGCACGCCAGGCCATGATGAAGGCCGGCGTCGCTCAGGAAACCCCTGCGCTGACCATCAACGCCGTGTGCGGCTCGGGCCTCAAGTCCGTCATGCTGGCTGCCCAGGCCATTGCCTGGGGTGACAGCGAGATCGTTGTGGCCGGGGGCCAGGAGAACATGAGCCTCTCGCCCCACGTGCTCAACGGTTCGCGCGACGGCCAGCGCATGGGCGACTGGAAGATGGTCGACACCATGATCGTCGATGGCCTGTGGGACGTGTACAACCAGTACCACATGGGCATCACGGCCGAGAACGTGGCCAAGCAGTACGGCATCACCCGCGAGATGCAGGACGCCCTGGCCCTGGCCAGCCAGCAGAAGGCCGCTGCCGCGCAGGACGCCGGCAAGTTCCAGGATGAAATCGTGGGCGTGAGCCTGGCACAGAAAAAGGGCGACCCGATTCTGTTCAACGTGGACGAATACCTGAACCGCAAGACCAATGCCGACGTGCTGGCCGGTCTGCGCCCGGCCTTCGACAAGGCCGGCACCGTGACGGCGGGCAACGCCTCGGGCATCAACGACGGCGCCGCCGCCGTGGTGGTGATGAGCGCGAAGAAAGCTGCCGCCCTGGGCCTCAAGCCGCTGGCACGCATCGCCGCGTTCGGTACTTCGGGCCTGGACCCGGCCACCATGGGCATGGGCCCGGTGCCTGCATCGCGCAAGGCGCTGCAGCGCGCGGGCTGGAACGCCCAGGATGTGGACCTGTTCGAGCTGAACGAAGCCTTCGCCGCCCAGGCCTGCGCCGTGAACAAGGAGCTGGCCATTGACCCGTCCAAGGTCAATGTGAACGGCGGCGCCATCGCCATCGGCCACCCGATTGGCGCCTCCGGCTGCCGCATTCTCGTAACGCTGCTGCACGAAATGCAGCGCCGGGACGCCAAGAAGGGCCTGGCCGCGCTGTGCATTGGCGGTGGCATGGGCGTTTCGATGGCGTTGGAGCGCTGACAGCCGGCTGGTTGTCCCTGGATCAAGCCGCGTTTCGACGCGGCTTTTTTTCGGGTGCACGCGGCGGGGGCGCAGACCTGCGAAACTGGAGTGGAGCGTGGGGGTGGAGCACCGTTCCATGCACGCCCATGCGTTAGGATGAATCGATATGACCACACCGATTTTTCCCGAGCCCTTTGAACCTGTAGGGTGTGCCGCCTGCAAGGACAAATCGCTGCTGCCCTTCCAGTTCACCATGGCCTTCCAGCCCATCATGGATCTGGACACGGGGCGCCCGTCGGCCTACGAGGCGCTGGTGCGTGGGGTCGATGGAGAGTCGGCCGCGACCGTGCTGTCCTGGGTGGATGACAGCAACCGCTATCGCTTCGACCAGGCCTGCCGCGTCAAGGCGATCGAACTGGCGACACGCCTGGGCTTGACCGCCCTGGACAGCTGCCGTCTGAGCATCAACTTTCTGCCCAATGCGGTGTACCGGGCAGAGACCTGCATCCGGGCCACGATGGAGGCGGCCAGGGAGTTTTCCTTTCCGCACAACCGCATCATGTTCGAGGTGACCGAGAACGAGCCCCTGAACCACGGCGAGCACCTCAAGGCCATTTTCAACGAGTACCGCCGCCAGGGACTGATCACCGCGATTGATGATTTTGGCGCGGGCTATGCCGGGCTCAACATGCTGACGCAGTTCCAGCCCCATGTGCTGAAGATCGACATGGAACTGATCCGCGACATCGACAATGACCCGGTGCGGCAGGCCATTGCCGGTGGCATCGAACTGGTATGCGAGCGTCTGGGCATCGACATCATTGCGGAAGGGGTCGAGACCGCTGCCGAGTCCGAATATCTGCGCTCCATCGGCATACGCCACCAGCAGGGCTACTACTTTGCCAAGCCCGGCTGGGAGTCGCTTCCCCTGTCACAGGGATAAAGGGGCGACCGGAGCGCTGGAGGGCCGGTTACAGGCTGCTGCGCAGCAGTTCGCGGTATTCCTCGGCCGTGGCGACGCGCGGGTTGGTCTTGTGGCAGTGGTCGGCCAGCGCGCCCTTGATGATGTCGTCGAACATTGCCTCGGTCACGCCCATGGCGGCCAGGCCCGTGGGCAGGCCCAGGCGGGCGTTCATGTCGCGGATGGCTGCGGGGATGTCGGTGGCCGAGCGCAGGCCCATGGCATGCGCCATGCGCTCCAGGCGCTTTTCTTTCTGCACCGACTCGGCACCTGCGTTGAAGCGGACCACGGCGGGCAGGAACATGGCGTTGAGCGTGCCATGGTGCAGGCGCGGGTTCACGCCGCCCAGGCTGTGGCTCAGTGAATGCACGGCGCCCAGCCCCTTCTGAAAAGCCATGGCGCCCTGCATGCTGGCGCTCATCATGTTCAGGCGTGCCTCGCGGTCGCTGCCGTCGCTCGTGGCGCGCTCGATGGCGGCCCAGCCGCGCGTGAGGCCGTCGAGCGCGATGCCGTCGGCTGGCGGGTTGAACGCGGCCGACATGAAAGTTTCCATGCAGTGCGCGATGGCGTCCATGCCGGTGGCGGCCGTCAGCATGGGCGGCAGGCCGAGCGTGAGTTCGGGGTCGCAGATGGCCGTTTTGGGCACCAGGTTCCACGAGTGGAAGCCCAGCTTGCGGTGGTCATCCACGATGATGATGGCGCCGCGCGCCACCTCGCTGCCCGTGCCGCTGGTGGTGGGCACGGCGATCAGCGGCGCTGCGCGGTCGGTGATGCGCGGCGAGCCGCCCTCGATGGTGGCGTAGTGCGTCAGCGGCCCCTCGTGCGTGGCGGCAATCGCAATGCCCTTGGCACAGTCGATGGCGCTGCCGCCGCCCACGGCGATCAGGCCGTCGCAGCCCTGCGCCTGGTACACCTGCACGGCGGCGCGCACGGCGGCCTCGGTGGGGTTCGACGGCGTCTGGTCAAACACCGCCACGGTCATGCCGGGCAGGGCATCCAGCGCTTTTTGCAGCACGCCGGCGGCCTTCACGCCGGGGTCGGTGACGACCAGCGGGCGGGTGATGCCCACGCGTTCGCACTCCTGCTTCAGGAGCTGGACGGCGCCGTACTCGAACTGGATCTGGGTGACGTAGTAGATGAAGGCCATGGCGTGGGTGTGACAGCGGGAGCCGCCGGATTGCGTTTACGATAAGTCCAAACACTTTAAACCCGGAGACACCCATGACCAAGCCTTACCGCCTGATTCCCCTGGCCCTGTCCGTCGCTTTTGCGACAAACGCGCAGGCTGCCTGTCTGACCGACGCCCAGGCCACCGACCTGGTGGCCAGCTACCTGGCGCGGATTCCGGCGGCCAACCCCGACAACCTCTCCGATGCCGATGGCGCCTGTACCCGCGCCAAGGTCAACGCCCTGCTGGCGCCGCGCCTGGGCAAGGTGGTGGGCTACAAGGCGGGCCTGACGAACCCGGCGGTGCAAAAGCGCTTCAACACCGACAAGCCGGTGTGGGGCAAACTCTACGAGGGCATGGTGCTGGAGAGCGGCGCCACGGTGGAAGCGGCCTTTGGTGCCCGCCCGCTGTATGAAGCCGACATGCTGGTGCGCGTGAAGAGCGCCGCCATCCACCAGGCGCGCACGCCCATGGACGTGCTCGAAGCCATCGATCAGATCATTCCTTTCATCGAGCTGCCCGACCTGGTGGTGCAGGCGCCGCCCAAGCTCAATGGCGCGGGCATCAGCGCCATCAACGTGGGCGCGCGCCTGGGGGTGGCGGGTGCGCCCTTGAGCGTGCCGGTGCTGCGCGCCGAGCGCTACGCGATGCTCGATGCGCTGCGCGACATGCGCGTGACGCTGCAGGACGCCAGCGGCGCCAGCCTGGGCGGTGGCAAGGGCAGCGACATCCTCGAACACCCGCTGAACGCCGTGGTCTGGCTCGCGGGCGCGCTGGCCCAGGAGGGGCTTTCCCTGCAGCCGGGCGACCTGATCAGCCTGGGCTCGTTCTCGCCGCTGCTGCCCCCGAAGGCAGGCCTGTCGGTCACGGCCATCTACAACGGCCTGCCGGGCGCCGCACCGGTGCGCGTGACATTCAAGTAACCCTCTGGAAGACAGCACCCCGGTGACCGATCTGCACATCCACCACACCCGCCTCACGCCCCAGATGCGCAGCGTGCTCCAGCGCATGGTGCGTGCAGGCCGTCCGCCCCTGCACACGCTGCCCCCCGGGCAGGCGCGTGCAGCCTACGAGGCCGGCGCCGACATTCTGGAAGTGCCACGCGCAGAGCTGCCGCGCGTGGAGGATTTCGCCATCCGCGCGCGCGACGGCCATGCCATGCCCGCGCGCCTGTATGCACCCTCACTCGATGCGGGCTTGCCCGTGCTGCTGTATGTGCACGGCGGTGGCTTCACCATCGGCAGCATCGCCACGCACGATGTGCTGTGCCGCGAGCTGGCGCGCCGCGCCGGCTGCATGGTGGTGTCGCTCGACTACCGGCTGGCACCCGAGCACAAGTTCCCCACGGCCTGCCACGACGCCTGGGACGCGCTGGCCTGGCTGGCCGCGCACGCCGACACCCTGGGCGGCGACCGCGCCCGTCTGGCTGTGGGCGGCGACAGCGCGGGCGGCACGCTTTCGGCGGTGAATGCCATCCTGGCGCGCGACGCCGGCTTGCCGCTGGCGCTGCAGCTGCTGTTCTACCCCGGCTGCGCCGCGCACCAGGACACGCCCTCGCACGCCACCTATGCGCGCGGACTGGTGCTGGAGGAGCCAGCCATCACCTGGTTCTTCGGCAACTATGTGACGACCCGCGCCCAGCGCGAGGACTGGCGCTTCGCCCCGCTGCACGCCGACGACGTGGAAGGCGTGGCCCCGGCGTGGATCGGCCTGGCCGAGTGCGACCCGCTGGTGGACGAGGGCGTGGATTACGCCGACAAGCTGCGTGCAGCCGGCGTGCCGGTGGATCTGGAGATCTACCGCGGCGTCACGCACGAATTCATCAAGATGGGCCGCGCTATTCCCGAGGCGCTGCAGGCCCATGCCGACGCGGCCGCCGCGCTGCGCCGGGCCTTTGGAATGGAGTGAACGCCATGCAACGCCGTGATTTCCGCTGCTTCCACCGCCTGCGCGTGCGCTGGGCCGAGGTGGACATGCAAAAAATCGTCTTCAATGCCCACTACCTGATGTACGTGGACACCGCCATGATGGACTACTGGCGCGCCCTGGCGCTGCCCTACGAGGAAAGCATGGTGGCGCTGGGCGGCGACATGTACGTGAAGAAGGCATCGCTCGAATACCACGCCTCGGCGCACCTCGACGACCGGGTGGACGTGGGCATGCGCTGCGAGCGCGTGGGCAACTCCTCGGTGCTGTTCCACGCGGGCCTGTTCCGGGGCGAGAAGCTGCTGGTGTCGGCCGAGCTGGTCTATGTGTTCGCTGACCCGGCCACGCAAACCTCCAAGCCGGTGCCGCCAACGCTGCGTGCCCTGTTGACGGGCTTTGAGGCGGGCGAGGCCATGGCGGCCGTGCATGTGGGCAGCTGGGATGCGCTCGGGCCCGATGCGGCGCGGCTGCGCCAGGCGGTGTTCGTGGAGGAATTGGGCCTACCGGCCGAGCTGGAGGCCGACGCACACGACGCGGGGGCGACCCATGCCGTGCTGCGCAACCATTTGGGCATGCCTGTCGCTACGGGGCGTCTGCTGCAGGAAGCGCCGGGCGTGGGCCGTATCGGCCGCTTGGCCGTGGACGGCAAGCTGCGCGGTGCGGGTTGGGGCTGCATGGTGCTCGACGCGCTGCTGAACGCGGCCCGTGCGCGTGGCGACCAGCGGGTGGTGCTGGATGCCGAGGCCAGCGCCCAGGGCTTTTACCAGCGCACGGGGTTTGTGGTGTGTGGTGAGCCTTTCGTGGAGGCGGGGATTCACCATGTTTCCATGGAGTGTGTTTTATAGGGTTTTTTTGGCTTAAGGCCTATCTGGAAAGCGCTGGCAGCTATCGTTTTTATTATGGGAGTTAGGGGTTTGCGGAGGGCGGAGACCGGGTCTCGGCCCGGCGGCCGACTCACTTTTCTTTGCTTCGCCAAAGAAAAGTAAGCAAAAGAAAGGCGACCCTCAGTCTGCGACCCCTTCGGGGCAAACCTGCGGCGGGGCACTTACGGGGTGCGCCGCATAACTCACTGCGCGCCTGCGGCGCTCCGTTCGGACAAACGCGGCGAGTCAGTTAACGAAGCATGCGCGCTCCGACGCGCATGCTCACCCCGCAAGCACCCCGCCGCAGGCGCAGCCAGAAGGGGTTTGAAGACCGCAATTCACACGGGCCATCGCTGCGCTCGGCCCTGCATTCGCGGGCGCAAGCGCCTCGCGCTGCGCAGGCCAGGCCGAGCGCAGCGATGGCCCGTGCGGCTGTTTGGACTTTCTCTACCCCTTCTGTATGCGCCGAGGAGCGCAGGGCGCGGGGTGGCGGGTGTGCCGCAGGACACACCCGCTTCGTAAACTGGCTCGCCGTGGTTGTCCGAGCGGCGCGCTGCAAGCGCAAAGCGAGTTCCACGGCGCACCCCGTGACCGAGCACCGCAGGTTGCCCGCAGCGAAGCGGAGGGACGCAGACAGCAGGGTCGCCTTCTTTTGCCTTCTTTTCTTGGCGAGACAAGAAAAGAAGGTGCCCTGCCGGGGGCACATCCCGGCACCCGTCCTCAAAAAAAGCACTGCTGTTACTATAAAAACACTAGCTACTAGCGCTTGCCAAATAAGCTCTAGAGCCCAAAAAGCATCAAAATATCCAGGCCAGCCGAAGCGCAGCAACCTGCGAGATTCAGAGCCTGCGCAGCCGCGCAATCGCCTCGCGCAGCGTCTCGTCCTTCTTGGCGAAGCAAAAGCGCACCACGCGCTGGTCGAAGCCGTCGCCATAGAAGGCCGACAGCGGAATGGCGGCCACGCCGATCTCGCGCGTGAGCCACTGGCAGAAGTCGGCTTCGCTCAGGTCGCTCACGGCCGAGATGTCCACGCACTGGAAGTAGCTGCCCGTGCTGGGCAGCAGGCGCAGGCGCGAGCCCTCCAGCCCCTGGCGGAACAGGTCGCGCTTGGCCTGGTAGAAGGCGGGCAATTGCTGCCAGGGCGCGGGGTCCTGCAGGTACGCGGCAATGCCGTGCTGCATGGGCGTGTTCACCGTGAACACGTTGAACTGGTGCACCTTGCGGAACTCGGCCATCAGCGGCGCGGGCGCGGCCACGGTGCCGACCTTCCAGCCCGTGACGTGAAAGGTCTTGCCGAAGCTCGACACGATGAAGGCGCGCGCCGCCAGGCCAGGGAAACGCGCTGCGCTTTGGTGCTCTGCGCCGTCGAACACCATGTGCTCGTACACCTCGTCGCTGATGAGCAGCACATCGGTGGGCGCCAGCAGCTCCTGCAGGGCCTGCATGTCCTCGGCGCTCCAGACGGTGGCGCTGGGGTTGTGCGGGCTGTTGATGAGGAGGGCGCGGGTGCGCGGCGTGATGGCGGCACTGATCTTGCCGAAGTCGGGGCGGAAGCTCCCCGGCGTGAGGGGCACGCGCACGGCCTTGCCGCCGGTCAGCTCGATGTTGGGCACATAGCTGTCGTAGCAGGGGTCGAGCACGATGACCTCGTCGCCCGGGTGCACGATGGCCAGGATGGCCGTGAGGATGGCCTGGGTGGCGCCCGCCGTGATGGTGATTTCGCTGTCAGGGCAATACCGGCGGGCGGTGATAGCTTCTATTTTGGTAGCAACCGCCTGGCGCAGGGCGGGGATGCCCGGCATGGGGGGGTACTGGTTGTGGCCGGCGCGCATGGCCTGGTGCACGGCGTCGATGAGGGCCGGGTCGCAGTCGAAGTCGGGAAAGCCCTGGCCCAGGTTCACGGCGCCATGCTCGGCGGCCAGCGCCGACATGACGCTGAAGATGGTGGTGCCCACCTGGGGCAGCCGGCTGGTGATGGCAGGAGTGCGTTCGTTCATGGGAATCACTTTCGGTCAATGGGCGCTGCTGTGCCGATCCGATGGCCGCGGAGCAGGCCGCGCCAGCGGACGCCGTGGAACGGGCTTCGCCCGGCCACTGGCGTCGTCCCCCTGGAGGGGGAAGACGCGAAGCGGCTCAGGGGGTGTTTCACAATTCGTAGTCGTTCACCTGGCCGCTCATGGCGCGGGCGACGAGTTCACGGCTCAGCCGGTCGCTCAGCAGTTCGGCGAACTTGTAGACGAAGTTGCGCAGGTAGGCGCCGCGCTTGAAGGCCACGCGCGCCACGCTCTGGCCGAACAGGTGGCCCACGGGGCGTACCACGAGGTCACCCAGCGGGTCTTCGCGCATGGCCATCTCGGCCACGATGCCGATACCCAGCCCCAGGCGCACGTAGGTCTTGATGACGTCGGAGTCGATGGCTTCGAGCGCGATGCGTGGCTGCAGGCGGCGGGCGGCGAAGGCGGCGTCGATCTTGCCGCGCCCGGTGAACGAGGGGTGGTAGGTGATGAGCGCCTCGTGGGCGATATCGTCCAGGCCCACACGGTCTTTTTGCGCCAGCGGGTGGCCGGGCGGCAGCACCAGCACGTGCTGCCATTCGTAGCAGGGCAGGGTGACGAGTTCGGGGTAGTCCGCCAGCGATTCGGTGGCCATGCCGATCTCGGCCACCTCGTCGATCACCATGCGCGCCACCTCGTGCGGCGTAGCCTGGTGCAGGCTGATGTTGACCTTGGGGTAGGCCTCGCGCAGCTTGGCCACGGGCAGCGGCAGCACGTAGCGTGCCTGGGTGTGCGTGGTGGCGATGCTCAGGGTGCCGGCATCCTGCGCGCTGAACTGCTCGCCGATGCGCTTGAGGTTGCCCACCTCGCGCATGATCAGCTCGATGCTCTTGAGCACATGCTGCCCCGGCTCGGTGATGCGCTTGAGCCGCTTGCCGTGGCGCGCGAAGATTTCCACGCCCAGCTCGCCTTCGAGTTCGATGATGGCCTTGGACACGCCGGGCTGCGAGGTGTGCAGTGCCTTGGCCGCTTCCGTCAGGTTGAGGTTGCGGCGCGCGGCTTCCTGGACAAAGCGGAATTGGTGCAGATTCATACTGAAAAGCGGCTAAGAAGTCGCGTCATTATGCTGCAACTGTCTAAGATTGTGTGTCTTCAGAGGGGTGGTGCGCAGGCGATCGACGCCATCAGGGCCGTCATGCGCGGATCTTCACCGATCGCGGCCTGGACATGGATGTGTACGTCCGGATGTTGCGCACGCAGTTCTTGCACCAGCACGGGCAGGTCTTCTCGGGCATGTTTTCCGGTGCCCAGAAACATGGGAACGACGGTGACCGTGGTGGCGCCCTGGCTCACCAGATCCTGCACGGCCTGGGGCAGATCGGGGGTGGAGAGTTCGAGATAAGCGCAGCGAACGGCCACGCCGGGCTGGTGCGCCAGGATGTAACTTTGCACGGCCTCGATGGGCGCGCGCCAGAGCGGGTCACGCGAGCCGTGGGCGAACAGCACAATGCCGGAGGTAGGGGAGGTCATGTGTTTGTGGGGTTTAGCGCCGCAGCACCAGCCAACCAAATGCGGCCAGGGAGAGCAGCGAATAGATGATGCCGGGCGCCGCCGCCGTGAGCCAGGGAGACCAGTTCTGCAGATTGCCCGCAAAGCCGAACAGGTTGTTGAGCAGGAAGAAGCTGATGCCGGCCATCACGCCGCCGAACACATAGCCCGCGAGCGAACCCGAGCGGAAGTGCAGGTAGGCAAAGGGCAGGGCCAGAACCACCATCACCAGACAGCTCAGCGGGTAGAACACCTTGCGCCAGAACTCGATTTCATAGCGCTGCGCGGACTGGCCGTTGGCCTTGAGGTGCCGGATGTACTGAAAGAGGTCGAGTGTGGCCATGCGGTCGGGTTTGAGCACGGCGGCGGCGACCATGTCGGCGCTGATCTTGGTGGGCCAGCGCAAGGTGTCCGTTTTCAGATGCTCAATGCGCGAATCGGCATTCTCGGGGTGGAAGAAACGGCTGCGCAGCACCTGGTTCAGAGTCCAGGCACCATCGGGCTCGAACCGCGCTGTTTCGGCGTGGGTTTGTGACACCAGTTGGCCCCGGCCGTCGAACTCGAAAATGCGCACACCCATCATGCTGCCATCGGGGGCGATGGCGCGCGCGTTCACTGCGAACGACTGTTCGGCCTGGCGCTCCTTGAGCCAGGCGCCGGTGGCGCCCGTGGTCAGGCGCCCCAGGTGGCGGGCCTTGACCAGTTGCGCGGCCCGGTCACTGAGCGGGGCGATGTAGTCGCCGATGGCAAACGTGATCAGCACGAACATGGCGCCCAGCGTCAGAAGTGAGCGCAGTGCGCGCCCCGGCCCCAGGCCGCTGGTGCGCATGATGGTGAATTCCGAGCTTTGTGCGAGCCGGGCCATCACGAAGATGGTGCCGATCAGCACCGTGATCGGCAGCAATTCGTACAGGTGACTGGGGATGCCCAGGGCCACAAAAAGCAGGGCATGCGAGATGGCATAGCCCCCGGTGGGGCTGCGGCCGACCCAGCGCAGCTCATCCACCAGATCGAAGAACAGCAAAAGCGCCAGGAAACCCAGCGTGACGAAGATGACCGCCGCAATGATCTCGCGGTGGACCACTTTGCGGATGGTCTTCATGCCGCGCTCCTGCGTCGCCACAGCTGGCCGGGCGTCCAGTGGTTGTGGCGTATTGCCAGCACCAGAAGGGCGAATGCCAGGGTGCCCCCATGCAGAAAGGCGATGTAGCCGGGCAAGGAGAGCTTGCCACCGCTCACCCAGCTTTGGCCCAGGGTCATCAGGTTGTAATAGACGATGAAAGTGAACAGGGCAAACATCAGCCCGCCGCTGCGTCCCGCACGCGGGTTGACGCTCGACAGCGCCAATGCCAGCACGACAAGATTGAACGCAGCCAGCGCCAGTCCCAGGCGCCAGCCGATTTCTGCCAGGTGCACAGGCTGGGGATCCGCCAGCAAATCGAGGGTATTGCGGGTTTTGGCAGAGATCTCGTTGGGGGCACTGGGTGGGGCAGCGCCGATGCGGGTGCTGTATTCGGCGAACTCGCTGATCTTGATTCCGGGCTTGTCCGTGGACGTTTCCATGCGCTGGCCCTGGGTCAACATCAGCATGCGTTCGCCGCCCTGCACCTCCAGGCGGGCGCTGCGCGCCGAAGTCACGGCTTCGCTGGTGCGCTCCGTGTTGAGGATGAACACATTGTTTGCGGCCTGCGGGTCCGGGCTGTCCTTGTCGATGAAGAAGACGCGGTTGCCGCTGGCGGACTCCTGGAATTCCCCAGGAGCGATGCGGTCAATGTCGCTGCGTTGCTCGTATTGCGCCCGCAGCTCCTGGATCTGCCGGTTGGCCCAGGGCCACACCCCGAGCGACAACACTGCCACCACCAGCATGGCCGGCCAGGCAAAGCGCAGCAGAGGCCGCAGCAGGCTGACCAGTCCCTGGCCGCTGGCGAACCAGATGACCATCTCGCTGTCACGGTACATGCGCGAGAGCACGCCCACAATCGCCACGAACAGGCTCAGGCTCAGGATGGTGGGCAACTGGCCCAGCACCGTGAACCCCATCACCAGCATCACGTCGGAAGGGCTGACGTTGCCGCGCGAGGCCTGGCCCAGCGTGCGGATCAACATCATGGTCATGACCACGGTGACCAGCACGACCAGGGTGGCGCCGAAGCTGCGCGCCAGCTCCTTGCGGATGGATGAATCGAATAACATTGGTCGGAAAGAAAAGGGCAATTATGAACTTTGATCTCAAGACGCTGGACCTTACCAGCGCAGTAGCCGAGAAATGCGATCTGCTGGTGCTGCTGGTGCCTGATGGCTTTGCACCCGGAGACGATGCTCTGTCGGCCATCGTGGCACAGGCCACGAAAGCCAAAGACCTGGAAACCAAGCCAGGAAAGAGCCTGCAGCTTTACCAGGCGCCCGGGATTGCGGCACGCCGTGTGGTGCTGGCCGGGGTGGGAAAGGGCGATGCACGCTCTATCCGGCAGGCTTTCGCTGCCATCGGCGCGGTGTTCAAGAACGGTTCCGTCAAGCGCGCCGTGGTGTGTCTGGCCGGCCCGGCGCGGCCGGAAACCGTCGCCGCGGTGGTGCAGAACGTGGCCCAGGCCAGTTACGTGTACACCACCACCAAGCCCAAAGCCGAGGCGCGAACGCTCGGTCGCGTCGTGGTCGGTGTGAGCGACACGGCGGCAGTGGCTGAGTCCTTCGAGACCAGTGTTGCGGTGGTGACCGGCGTTGAATATGCACGGGAGTGGGGCAACCGGCCTGCCAACCATGCCACGCCCACGCTGCTGGCCGATGCGGCCAAGGCGCTGGCCAAGCACCCGGGCATCCAGTGCAAGGTCATGGGCCCGGCGGAGGTCGCGCGGCTGGGCATGGGGGCGTTTCTTGCCGTGGCCAAGGGTTCCGAGGAGCCCCTGCGATTCATTGAACTGCGCTACAACGGTGCGGCCAAAACGCAGGCCCCCGTCGTGCTGGTGGGCAAGGGCATCACGTTCGACACTGGTGGGATTTCCATCAAGCCGGCGCCCGAAATGGACGAGATGAAGTTCGACATGTGCGGCGCCGCCAGCGTGCTGGGGGTGTTCCGCGCGCTGGCCGAGTTGCAACCGGCCATCAACGTGGTGGGTTTGATCCCCGCCTGCGAAAACATGCCGGACGGCCGCGCCATCAAGCCGGGTGATGTGGTCACCAGCATGAGCGGTCAGACCATCGAGATCCTGAACACCGACGCCGAAGGCCGTCTGGTGCTGTGTGATGCACTGACCTATGCTGCGCGCTTCAAGCCAGCCGCGCTGGTGGATATTGCGACGCTGACCGGCGCGTGCGTCATTGCGCTGGGTGGGGTGCGCAGCGGAATGTTTGCCACGGACGATGGGCTGGCCGATGCCCTGCTCAAGGCCGGTGAGGCGGCCGACGACCTTTGCTGGCGCATGCCCCTGGACGACGACTACGCCGAAGGGCTGAAGACCCATTTTGCCGACGTGGGCAACGTGGCCGGGCGACCTGCCGGGGCCGTCACGGCCGCCAAATTCTTGCAGCGCTTTGTGGGCGACTACCCTTGGGCACACCTGGATATTGCAGGAAGCGCCTGGAAGGGCGGTGCAGCCAAGGGCGCCACGGGGCGGCCGGTGGGATTGCTGGTGCAGTACCTTCTGGGCGCCGCGAAGTCTCCGGCTCCCAAGGCACGTACCCGCAAGGCTGCCGTGCGGAGCGCCTGAGATCGGCATGACGGAGATCGCCTTTCATTTCAACGCACCCGACAAGCTGGCGTACGCCTGCCGGTTTGCGCGCAAGCTCCTGCGCGCGGGCGATCTGAGACTGGTCATTGCCGGTCCGGACGCGTTGCTGGATCAGGTGGATCCGATGTTGTGGTCGATGGCGGCCCACGATTTCGTGGCCCATTGTCGTGGGGACGGCGATCCCGCCTTGCTGGAAGCGTCTCCCATCGTGCTGCTCACTGACCCCCAGCAGTCGCCCCACCATGATGTGCTGCTCAACCTGTGGGACGAGGTTCCCGCAGGTTTTGGCAGTTTTGCCAAACTCATCGAAGTGGTGGGCTTGCATGATGAGGCGGATCGCCAGCATGCGCGTGCGCGCTGGCGCTACTACGCGCAGCGCGGTTATGCCCTGATTCGCCACGATCTGGAGCAGAAGGTGTCCTGATGACGAATCCCCCTCCCAAGCCACCCCCGCGTTTCATTCCCACGCTCACCGAGGTGGTGCAAGCGGGCAATGCAGCGTCACCGCCAGCTGCCGTGCCCCGGCCTGGCACGGGCGGGGTGCGCGCCCCGCTGCCGACTCCCGTCACAGTGCCTCCAGCGTCGGCACGAGGCAGTTCGATGGCGTCTGGCGGGGGTATCACGGGGCATCGGGCCGCTTCGTTGCCGCCTGCTGCACCGTCCGTGCCCTTTCCCCCCGGTGCCCTAGCCCCTTCGGGGACTGCAGGGACCGCCACCAGCGCTGGAATCGCACACCGATCGACAGCAGCGGAGGTGAAGCCATCGCCTCTGCCAGAGGGGTTTGAAGAATTCATGGTGCACCGCGTCATGCAGCGCGTCGATGTCATGCTCGAAAAACGCCTGCGCGACGCCATCGCCACGGTGGTCCAGGAGCAGACCCGATCGGTGCTGCCGCGTCTGCGGGAAGAAATCGAGTCCGTTGTGCGGCATTCGGTGTACGAGGCTGTAGCAGAAGAACTGGCCGGTGGGCAGCCTGCGGCACCCGTGGGTTGAAAGCGTCGCGATCTGTAATTTTTTCTAATGTCTATCGTGTTCCCTAGTGTCTGGGCTAGGAAATTTGATGTAAGTTCGCTTGCGTTGAGAAATAAGAATAATCTCAGCATTTATCTTTACTGGAGATTCCTATGCAATTGAAGTTGAAACTGACCGTAGTTGCTGCTATCGCGGCTGTTGCTGGTATGGCCTCTGCACAAGAACAGGTGGTCAAGATCGGTCACGTGGCTCCGGTTTCCGGCGCCCAAGCCCACTACGGCAAGGACAACGAAAACGGCGCACGCATGGCCATTGAAGTCCTGAATGCCGAGGGTGTGACGATTGGCGGCAAGAAGATCAAGTTCGAACTGCAAGCCGAAGACGACGCTGCCGATCCCAAGCAAGGTACGGCTGCTGCGCAAAAGCTGTGTGACTCCAAGGTTGCTGGCGTTGTGGGTCACCTGAATTCGGGCACCACCATTCCTGCCTCCAAGGTCTACAACGACTGCGGAATCCCCATGGTGACGGGCGCTGCCACCAACCCCAACCTGACCAAGCCGGGCTACAAGACCACCTTCCGCATCATTGCCAACGACAACGCCCTGGGCGCTGGCCTGGCAGCCTATGCTGCTGAAACCTTGAAGCTCAAGACGGTTGCCATCATCGACGACCGTACCGCCTACGGTCAGGGCGTTGCCAACGTGTTCAAGACGATCGCTGCCCAGAAGGGCATGAAGGTGGTTGACGAGCAGTTCACCACCGACAAGGCCACCGACTTCATGGCCATTCTGACCGCCATCAAGTCCAAGAACCCCGACGCCATCTTCTTCGGCGGCATGGACCCCCAGGCCGGCCCGATGCTGCGCCAGATGGAACAGCTGGGCATGGGCAATGTGAAGTACTTCGGTGGTGACGGCGTGTGCACGTCCGAAATCGCCAAGCTCGCTGCTGGCGCCAAGACCCTGGGCAATGTGATTTGCGCCGAAGGTGGTGCTTCGCTGGGCAAGATGCCCGGTGGCACGGCCTGGAAGGCCAAGTACGACGCCAAGTACCCCAACCAGTTCCAGGTCTACAGCCCGTACACCTATGACGCCACGATGCTGCTGGTCGACGCCATGAAGCGTGCCAACTCGGTCGATCCCAAGGTGTACGTGAACGAACTGGCCAAGTCCAACTTCAAGGGTGTGACCGCCAATATCGCCTTCGAGACCACGGGCGAAATGAAGAACCCCGCCATCACCCTGTATGTCTACAAGGATGGCAAGAAGACGCCTCTCTGATCGGTTCAGTGGGTGAGTAGCGTAGCCTCTGGCCGCGCTACTGAGAAAAAAGGCTTCCTTCGGGAAGCCTTTTTTGCTTGATCGGTACGCTGTCTCAGCGCCTGACCTGCAGCGCCCCCGGATTGACAATGTTGGTGGGGGTGCCCTTGATGAAGTTCACCACGTTGTCAAAGGCCGCGCCAAAATACAGTTCATAGCTGTCCTGCTCCACATAACCGATGTGCGGGGTGCAGATGCAGTTTTCCAGGCGCAGCAGCGCATGGCCCTGCAGGATGGGCTCACTCTCGAAAACATCGACCGCCGCCATACCGGGCCGCCCGCGGTTCAGGGCCGCAATCAGTGCGTCGGATTCAATGAGTTCTGCGCGCGAGGTGTTCACCAGAAGCGACGTGGGTTTCATGCACGACAGGGTTTCCAGCGTGATGAGGCCCCGGGTCTCGTCGGTCAGGCGCAGGTGCAGGGAAATCACGTCGGACTCTGAAAAGAACTCCGTGCAGGAACTGGCCACATGATAGCCATCGGTCAGTGCCTGCGCGCGTGAGGCCTCCCGGCCCCAGATACGCACATTCATGCCGAAGGCCTTGCCGTAGCCGGCGACGAGCTGGCCGATGCGCCCATATCCCCAGATGCCCAGTGTCTTGCCCCGCAAGGTGCTGCCAATGCAGAAGTTGGGTGGCATGCTGGCGGCTTTCAGGCCCGACTGCTGCCACGCGCCATGCTTGAGGTTGGAAATGTACTGGGGAAGCCGACGCATGGCTGCCAGAACGAGGGCCCAGGTCAGTTCAGCAGGGGCCACGGGTGACCCGACGCCCTCGGCAACCGCGATGCCGCGTTCGGTGCAGGCGGTAATGTCGATGTGGCTGCCCACCTTGCCGGTTTGGGCGATCAGCTTCAAACGCGGGAGCTTTTCGATCAGCTGGCGCGTGATATGGGTCCGTTCGCGCAGCAAAACGATGACATCTGCATCTTTCAGCCGCACGGAGAGCTGCCCCAGTCCTTTGACCGTGTTGGTGTAAACCTTGGCGGAATAGGGGTCCAGACGCTCGGCGCACCGGAGCTTGCGGACGGTATCCTGATAGTCGTCCAGAATCACAATGTTCATCCCGACATTGTGCCTTGGCTTGGCGGCCGCCAACCCGCAGCGGCCGCTTGTGCCGCGGATACGGGAGATGGCCCGGCGTGCTCAGTGCCGCAGTTCGTTGGCCGCCAGGCGATCCAGTTCGGCACACACCTCGGCCATGCTTCCGGCAATGGCCATGCGGCCATTGCCGTGGGTGTGGAGCACCCGCAAGGGAAAGGGCTTGTCCAGCCGGCGGTGGCGCGCAGGGTGCAGGCCCCGGATGTCGGCGGCGCGGGCGGGCCTTGGTGCGGTGATGGGAACGGGGCCTGCCGGGCGGACCGGAACCCCCAGATGGGCGCACGACACCGCCTTGCTGCCGGGACTTGCCATGGCCTGTTCGGTCCTTGGTGAGGGCATTCCAGGCGCACGACCCAGGGTGGGTGTGGAGGGTTGCTTGCACTGCGGCGGCAAGGGGGCCGCCCGGAGGCTCCACCAGCGGTGCAGGAAGGTCAGGGGGTGGGCCAGGGTGGATACGGCCAGAAGGGCAATTCCCATGTGAAAACTCCAGTAGTCAGAGGTTGAACACAGGCAGGATTGCGATAGGGCGCCGCTGCAGGGCTGGCGAGCCACCTCTGGCCCGCCCAACGCCCGCCACCTGCAACGGCGCAGAGGACTTACATGAGCATGGTGTTGCGGATCAGGCCCACGGCGAGCCCCTCGATGGCGAAGGGCTCGCCAGGATCGACCACGATGACCGGGTAGTCAGGGTTTTCCGGCAGGAGCTCAATGGCATGGGCCGTGCGGCGCAGGCGCTTGACTGTGACATCGTCCCCCAGGCGGGCCACGATGATCTGGCCATTGCGAGCCTCGCGGGCGATCTTCACGGCCAGCAGGTCGCCGTCCATGATGCCGGCGTCGCGCATCGACATGCCGCGCACCTTGAGCAGGTAGTCGGGCTTGTGCTGGAACAGGCTGTCTTCGACGCAATACGACTGGTCCACATGTTCCTGCGCGAGAATGGGCGAGCCGGCCGCCACCCTGCCGATGAGGGGCAGCATGAGCTGGGACAGGCCGGGAATGGGGAGGTTGTACTGGGTGCCGCGCGCTGCATTGATGGAGCGCACCGCCTCGCCACACAGCCGGATGCCACGCGATGTACCGCTGACCAGTTCAATGACGCCCTTGCGGGCCAGGGCCTGGAGGTGTTCCTCGGCGGCGTTGGCCGACTTGAAGCCCAGCTCGGCGGCGATTTCTGCACGCGTGGGGGGGGCTCCGGTACGGGATATGGCGGTCTGGATCAGATCCAGAATCTGTTGTTGGCGTGCCGTGAGCTTGGGGCTGTTGAGCATGGAGGGCTCCAGAGGGTGCGGGTCCGGTGGTGAGGGACTGTTGTTTAATCCAGTAGCTGTATTTTTAACCAGTTTTCCAGGGGATGCAAGTGAGTGCAGAAAAAATCGTTGTTTTGGGTACCGGGGGCACCATCGCGGGCAAGGCAAAAGCCGCAGGCGACAACGTGGGCTATGTGGCGGGACAGGTGGGTGTGCACGACCTGCTCGATGCGGTGCCCGGCCTGACCGACGCTGCACGCGGGCCTCTGCAGGTCGAGCAGGTGGCGCAGCTGGACAGCAAGGACATGGCGTTTGCGGTGTGGGCCACCTTGGCCGCCCGGTGCCACCAGCTTCTGACAGATCCCGCAGTGCGTGCCATCGTGATCACCCATGGCACGGATACCCTGGAAGAAACGGCCTGGTTTCTGCACTCGGTGCTGGATGCACACAAGCCTGTGGTGCTGACCTGCGCCATGCGCCCGGCCACGGCTGTTGCACCGGACGGGCCGCAGAACCTGCTCGATGCCATGGCGGTGGCCACTGCGCCAGGGGCGCACGGTGTGCTTGTGGTGTGTGCCGGGGCGGTGCATGGTGCACGGCAGGTGCAGAAGGTCCATCCCTACCGGGTCGATGCCTTCAGCTCGGGCGAGGGCGGGCCACTGGGGTGGGTCGAGGAGGGCCGGGTGCGTTTGGCACAAAATTGGCATCAAGCGCACGCTGGATGGGCGCAGGCAGCTCTTGAAAAGATAGCGAAAGACGCCCCCTGGCCCCGTGTCGAGATCGTCATGAACTATGCCGGTGCGAGCGGCTCGGCGGTGGATGCGCTCGCGCGCGACGGGGTGCAAGGCCTGGTGGCGGCGGCCACGGGCAACGGCACGCTGCACCATGCGCTGCAGGCGGCGCTGGAGCGTGCGCGGCAGGCTGGCGTGGCCGTGCGCGTGACCACGCGCTGCCCGCTGGGGCAGGTGCTGGCCCTGCCTCGGGCAGAGGCGGCGCTGCCGCTGGCCCCGGGGCTCATTCCGGTCAAAGTCCGGGTGTCGCTGATGCTCGAATTGCTGGGGGGCCGGGCGCCCGCCTGAGGGCGCCAATGCAAACGCCCCGCGTGCGGGGCGTTGCAGGGGCTGCGGGTCTGGCCCGCGAACCGGTCAGCCGGCCAGGGCTTCCATGGCGCGCATGGTGATTTCCTCCACGCTGCCGGTCCCACTGATGGCGCGGTACTTCGGTGCGCCAGCGGGGTCTTGCTGGGCCCAGCCGGAGTAGTAGTCGACCAGGGGGCGCGTCTGCGCGCTGTAGACCTCCAGGCGCTTCTTCACGGTTTCTTCCTTGTCGTCGTCGCGCTGGATCAGATCCTCGCCCGTCAGGTCGTCCTTGCCCGCCACCTTGGGGGGATTGAACTTGACGTGGTAGGTGCGGCCGCTGCCGGGGTGCGAGCGACGGCCGCTCATGCGTTCGATGATGGCGTCGAAAGGCACATCAATCTCCAGCACGTAGTCCAGCTTCACGCCGGCGGCCTTCATGGCGTCGGCCTGCGGGATGGTGCGCGGGAAGCCGTCGAACAGAAATCCCTGGGCGCAGTCGGGTTGGGCGATGCGTTCCTTGACCAGGTTGATGATCAGGTCGTCGCTGACCAGGCCACCCGATTCCATGACCGCCTTGGCCTGCAGACCCAGTGGCGTGCCGGCCTTGACGGCGGCGCGCAGCATGTCGCCGGTCGAGATTTGCGGAATGCCGTACTTCTGGCAGATGAAGGTGGCCTGCGTGCCCTTGCCGGCGCCTGGCGCGCCCAACAGAATCAGTCTCATGGAAGTCCTCTAAGTGTGTGAAACCTGGCGGCACTGCGGGCCACGGGAACGCTGCCCCCCCGGATGCGGTGCTTTTTTATTGGAGGGCAAGGATAGCATGCGTATCTTTCGCCCCGGCTTACGCAAGGACTCAGCCCAGCAGGGCGCGCACGCGCGCCAGGTCTTCGGGCGTATCCACGCCTGGCCCCGGTGCCGACTCCGTCACATGCACGGCAATGCGGTGGCCGTGCCAGAGCGCGCGCAACTGCTCCAGCGCCTCGATGACTTCGGTGGGCGCCTGGGAGAGCAGGGGAAACTGGCGCAGAAAGCCCGCGCGGTAGCTGTAGATGCCGATATGGCGCAGCGGTGCGAAACCCGCCAGTGCTGTCACGCCCGGCTGTGCCTGCACGGCGGCGCCTTGCCACCAGGCACTGCCGGCATGGTCGCGTGCGTGCGGGATGGGGGCGCGGCTGAAGTAGTGCGCCAGGCCCCGCGCGTCGCACACCACCTTGACGATGTTGGGGTTGGCCAGGTCGGCCACGGTATCAATGGCGTGCGCGGCCGTGCCCATGCTGGCATCGGGGTGGGCCGCGAGCAGCGCTGCCACGGCTTGGATGAGTGCGGGGTCCATCAGGGGCTCGTCGCCCTGCACGTTCACCACCACATCGTCGCCATCCAGGCCCAGCAGCAAACAGGCCTCGGCCAGGCGGTCGCTGCCGCTGGGGTGGTCGGCGCGGGTGGCAATGGCCTCCACGCCATGCTGGCGGCAGGCTGCCAGGATGCGCTCGTCGTCAGCCGCCACCACGGTGCGCAGGGCGCCGCTTTGCGCAGCGCGCCGGGCTACGCGCACCACCATGGGCAGGCCGGCAATGTCGGCCAGGGGCTTGTCGGGCAGGCGACTCGACGCCATGCGCGCCGGAATCAGCACCGTGAAACCGGCGGGCATGCTCATTTCTCGAGTTCCTCGTCGGTCAGCGTGCGCGCCTCGTTCTCCAGCAGCACGGGGATGCCGTCGCGCACCGGGTAGGCCAGGCGGGCGCTGCGCGAGACCAGTTCCTGGCGCTCCCGGTCGTAGGTGAGAGGGCCCTTGGTGACGGGGCAGACCAGCAGTTCGAGCAGTTTGGTGTCCATGGCGGAGGGAAAGAAAGAATCAGGAGGGCGATGATAGCGACCGCGCGCGCACCGTGGCCAGCCGGGCGTCGAGCGCCACGAAGAAGCCGCCGTCGATCTGCACCTGCAGCGGCACAGCCAGTGCGTCGGGGTGGTGGCGCCACAGCTTGACGGCGTCTTTTTCAGTGCAAATCAGGTTGTAAGGCTTATCGGTAGGGCGCTGCCAGCTATCAAAATCGGAGTGATCTGGCAAGCCCTGGGTGTGCGCCAGGGCCAGTCCCTGGGCCTGCAGCATGGCAAAAAAGTCCTGCGGCCGGGCGATGCCCGCCACCGCCAGCAGCGGTTGGCCGCGCAGTTGCGCCAAGGGCACCTGGGTGCCGTCGGAGCGCAGCGCATGGCCGGCCAGCGCGCGCTGCAGCGCGAATGCCGGCGCGCCGCAGTCCGCCACCGGGGTGCCAGCGTGCACCACCAGGTCCACGGCGCGCGGCCAGGGCTCGCGCAGCGGGCCGGCGGGCAGCAGAAAGCCGTTGCCCGTGCCCTGGTCATTGAACACGCAGATCTCGATGTCGCGCGCCAGTGCCAGGTGCTGCAGGCCGTCGTCGCAGACGATCACGTCGGTGGCAGGGTGTGCCGCGAGCAGCGCGCGGGCAGCGTCGATGCGCCGTTCGGCCACGAACACCGGCACACCGCAGGTGCGGGCGATCAGCGCGGGCTCGTCGCCGACTTCGTGCGCCGGGCTTTCGGCCTGCACCGCGCGGCAACCGCGCGTGCTGCGCCCATAGCCGCGCGACACCACGCCGGGGTGCAGGCCACGGGCCTGAAGATGGCGCACCACGGCCATCACCACGGGGGTCTTGCCTGCGCCGCCCGCGATCACATTGCCCACCACGATGACAGGCACCCCCGGGTGCTCGGCGCGCAGCAGGCCGCCGTGGTACAGCGCGCGGCGCAGCACCACAAGGAGGGCCATGACAAGGGAGAGCGGCCAGAGCAGCCAGGCCAGCAGACCACGCCGCTGCCAGCTGCGCTGGAGCAGCGATGCCGGCGCGTTGATGGGCAGAGTGGGTGGCTGCGGCACGGCGGCAGCCATGCCGGTTACGGGGTGCCAGCGCCCGCGCGGGCGGACGACTGGGTGGCGAAGGTGATCTGCGTCAGGCCCACGCGGCGCGCGGCTTCCATCACGGTGACCACCGCCTGGTGGGGCGCGGTGGCATCGGCGCTGATGATCACAATGCTGCCCGGCCCGGCCTTGGCGGCATCGCGCAGCGCTGCGGCCAGCACATCGACGCTCTTGCCCTCCAGTCCGGTCTTGTTCACGGCGTAGCGGCCATCGGCCGCCACGGCGACGATGACTTCCTTGGGGTGGTCGCGCTGTTGCTCGGCGTCGGCCACGGGCAGGGTGAGCTGCAATTCGGTGAACTTGCTGTAGGTGGTGGTCAGCATCAGAAAGATGAGGATCACCAGCAGCACGTCGATGAACGGGATCAGGTTGATCTCGGGTTCTTCCTTGGCGCGGGGGCGGAAGTTCATGGGCAATCGGCCTCGGGAATCACTTGCGCAACCGCAGCAGGTGCCGCACGAACTGCTCGGAGGCCAGCTCCAGCGTCAGCAGATAGGCATCGACCCGGCCACGAAAGTAGCGCCAGAAAATCAGCGCCGGAATGGCCACGATCAGGCCGAAGGCGGTGTTGTACAGCGCCACCGAGATGCCGTGGGCCAGCTGGGCCGGGTTGCCGCTGCCCATGCCTGCGCCCACGCCGCCCGTGCCCGCCTGGGAGCCGAAGATTTCGATCATGCCGATCACCGTGCCCAGCAGTCCCAGCAGGGGGGCGGCCGAGGCGATGGTGGCCAGGGCGCTGAGGTAGCGCTCCAGCCGGTGGGCCACCACGCGGCCGGCACCTTCCATGGAGGCACGCAGGTCCGATTCGCTGCAGCGCGGGTTGCTGTTGAGGGAGCGCAGGCCGGTGGCGAGCACCTCGCCCAGGGCCGAGTTCTGGGCCAGCTGGCTCACCACGTCCGGGCCTGGGACCGACTGTGAAGAGACGGAGATGGCTTCGTCCAGCAGTTTGGGCGGAGCGATGCGGTCGGTTTTGAGGGACACGAAACGCTCAAAAATCAACGCCATGGCCAGGACCGAGCAGGCAATCAGGGGCCAGATGGGCCAGCCTGCGGCTTGTATGATGGACAGCAATTCTCTCTCCGCACAGGTGTAGGCAAAGGGCGATTATGGCCCAGCTTTGCTGGCTTTTGCCTTGTCAATGGGGGGCTTGGTCTGTGCCGGGTGCCCACAGGCGCGTCACCCACAGTTTCTGTGGATAACTTTGTGGAGAACCCGGCGTGGGGTGCCAGCAAAAGGGCGCCAAACCGTCGCGTAAACAGATTGCTGAATAATTACGCAGCAATAAACATATATAAATCAACTGGTTGCACGAATGCACGGGCTTTTTGCGGGTTTTTTCAAGACAAAAAGTTACATCCCGGGTGCATTCCGGGGCTGTGGAGTACTGCGCCGCAACAAAGCCTGCCAACCCGCTCACATCCGATGATTGACACCCTGAACCCCGCAATGGCGCCGCGTATCTGGGAGGTTGGCGCGCTGTGCCGCGCCGTGGCGGATGTTTTGCAGGCGCGCTTCAATCCCGTCGCGGTGCGTGGCGAGATCACGGGCTTCTCGCGCGCATCCAGCGGGCATTGCTACTTCTCCATCAAGGATGCACAGGGCCAGATTCGCTGCGCGATGTTCAAGCGGGCGGCCAGCCTGCTCGACTTCGTGCCGCGAGACGGCGAGCTGGTCGAGCTGCGCGGCCGTCTGGGCGTGTACGAGGCGCGGGGCGACCTGCAGCTCATCGTCGAGAGCCTGCAGCGCGCAGGACAGGGCGCGCTGTTCGAGCAGTTCCTGCGGCTCAAGGCCCGCCTGGAGTCCGAGGGGCTGTTCGATGCCAGCCGCAAGCGCGCGCTGCCGCTGATGCCGCGCGGCATCGGCCTGGTGACCTCGCCCGGCGCCGCCGCATTGCATGACGTGGTGACGGCGCTGCGCCGGCGCGTGCCGCACCTGCCCGTGGTGCTGGTGCCCGCACTGGTACAGGGCGCGGGCGCTGCGCCCTCGATGTGCGCCGCGCTGTCCACCCTCTACCGCATGGCGGGGGAGGAGGGCGGCCCGCCCGTGGATGTGATCCTGCTGGTGCGCGGCGGTGGCGCCATCGAAGACCTGTGGGCGTTCAATGACGAGCCACTGGCCCGCACCATCGTGCAGAGTCCGGTGCCGATCATCAGCGGCGTGGGCCACGAGACCGACTTCACCATCGCCGACTTCTGCGCCGACCTGCGGGCGCCCACGCCCACGGCTGCCGCCGAGCTGGTGGCCCAGCCGCGTTCGGTGTGGCTCGGGGCACTCGACCTGCTGACCGACCGGCTGCAGGACGGAGTGCAACGCCATCTGGACCAGCGCGGGCAGCGCCTGGATCAACTGGCAGTGCGCCTGGGCCGCCCCTCGGGTCTGGCCGTGCGCGAGCAGCAGCGCCTGGCCCAGCTGGCCGAGCGCATGCGCCATGCCACGCTATTGAAACTGCAGCAGCTAGCGCACAACCAGAAAGCGCTGGAGGCTGATTTTCCTCATAAATTGCAGCGCTCCCTGGTGGACCGCCACCAGCGCCTGGAGCGTGCGGCCTTGCGCCTGCAGCTGCTGGACCCGCGGCTGGTGCTGCAGCGCGGCTATGCCCTGCTGAGTGACGCCGAGGGCCGCACCATCACCAGCGTGCACCAGGCCCCGCCGGGCACGGCCTTGCAGGCCACGCTGGCCGATGGGGCTCTGGACCTGACGGTGCGTTCTGCGCCGGCCGGGTAGCAGCGCCATACGCCCTCGCATGCAAAGGTTGGGGGTTCTTCCTACAATGGTCGGCTGTACCCGTCGCACGCGCACTGCGTGCGGCGCCCGCACACAAACCCCACAGAAGGAATACCCCATGGAACACACCCTGCCCGCGCTGCCCTACGCCATTGATGCCCTGGCCCCGCACTACAGCAAGGAAACGCTCGAATTCCACCATGGCAAGCACCACAACGCCTATGTGGTTAACCTCAACAACCTGCAGAAGGGCACCGAATTCGAATCGATGACCCTCGAAGAGATCATCAAGAAGTCCAGCGGCGGCATCTACAACAACGCCGCCCAGATCTGGAACCACACCTTCTTCTGGAACTGCATGGCCCCCAATGGCGGTGCCGAGCCCACCGGCGCGCTGGCCGCCGCCATCAACGCCAAGTGGGGCAGCTACGCCGCCTTCAAGGAAGCGTTTGTGAAAAGCGCCGTCGGCAACTTCGGTTCGGGCTGGACCTGGCTGGTGAAAAAGCCCGATGGCAGCGTGGACATCGTCAACACCGGCGCCGCCGGCACGCCCCTGACCACCGCCGACAAGGCCTTGCTGACCGTGGACGTGTGGGAACACGCCTATTACATCGACTACCGCAACCTGCGCCAGAAGTTCGTCGAGACCTTCCTGGACAAGCTGGTGAACTGGAAGTTCGCGGAAACCAACTTCGCCTGATTTCCTTCGATGGAACAAAAAAACGGCCTGCGGGCCGTTTTTTTATGGGTTTTCAGGCTGCAGCGCCCGTCAATAAAGCGCTAACAGCTATTGTAATAATAGCAAAAGAGGTCTTCAACGCCGGTTGAACGGCGCCCCTTGCAGCTTCGCTCCGGCCTTGATGGAGCGCTTGGCGAACCAGCCCTGGTTCATCTCCAGCACATAGCGCACCGGCTGGGTGGAGCAGTGCGAGTCGAGAGCCTGGGGCTTCATGTCGGCCAGGTTGACGATGGTGCCGTCGTCCGCCACGAAAGCCGCCGTCAGGGGCAGCAGAGTGTTTTTCATCCAGAAGCACTGTGTGGCGGGCTGCTCGAAGATGAACAGCATGCCCTCGTGCGGCGGCATCTCCTTTCGGTGCATCAGGCCGATCTGGCGCTCCTGGGGTGCTTGCGCCACCTGCGCATCGATGCGGTGCATTCCGGCGGTCAGTTCGACGCGCGGCAGCGCCAGCTGCGGTCCGTCCTGGGCGGGCGTGGCGGGGGACCATAACCCCAGCAGGGCCGCCACCAGGGCGGTTGACGCCGTGGTGGCCGACACGGAAAGGCGGCGCTTGGAGCGGGGGAGTGCGGATGGCTTCGTTGTCATGGGCAAAGGATTCCAGCGATGGCAGACAGGTCAACGGTAACAGGGCCGCCGCAAGCCAAAACGCAATCGCCCGCGGCTGCGGGCGATTGTGAATGAGGCAAGCGGGGCTGGTAGCGAAAGGCTGCCCCCGCCTGGGTCATCAGACGGGTTTCTTGGCGTGCTTCCGGGTCTTCTTGACGGCCACTTTCTTGTGCTTGGCCTTGGCCGGGGCCTTGGCGGCCTGCATGGCGGGTGCCGGGGCCGCTGCGGGCGCAGGGGCTGCAGCGGGCGCCGCCACTACGGGAGCCGCAGGAGAGGCGGGGGCCGTTGCCGCAGCGGGTGCTTGCGCAAAAGCGCCAGCTGCGAACAGACCAGCCATCAGGACCGTGAGGAGGTTTTTCATGGGACCGTTTCCTTGACACATTGTCAGGTTGAGTGCTTCGCGAACCGCCGCGAAGCTTCCCCTTCAACGCCAGCCCCATTCGCCGCGCCGACAGGAAAACCGCAAATTGAGCCGCCCTGGATCAAAAAATTGTCAATTTGCGCATCATCATTTCGCATGGCGATATTTCATTGCAAAAAAATGGGTGCTGGCCGAAACAAATCAGCACAATGGCGGGGTTCGATCACTGCTGCCGGCGGGGCCACCCACCGGTGGTTTTTTTCAGCCCTTTCTTGAAGTAAGCGATGAGTACCCAGCAACCCACCATCATCTACACGCTGACCGACGAAGCACCTCGCCTGGCCACTGCTTCTTTCCTGCCGATCGTGCGCGCCTTTGCCGCGCCTGCGGGCATCAACGTGACCGAAAGCGACATCTCGGTGGCGGCCCGTGTGCTGGGTGAGTTCCCCGAATCCTTGCGTGACGACCAGAAGGTGCCGAACACGCTGGCGGCGCTGGGCAAGAAGACCCTGGAGCCCGATGCGAACATCATCAAGCTGCCCAACATCAGCGCCTCGGTGGGCCAGCTGATCGCCTGCATCAAGGAACTGCAGGGCAAGGGCTATGCGATCCCGGATTACCCCGAAGACCCCAAGACCGAAGAAGAAAAGGCGATTCGCGCGCGCTATGCCAAGTGCATTGGCAGCGCTGTGAACCCCGTGCTGCGCGAAGGCAACTCCGACCGCCGCGCGCCCCGCGCCGTGAAGGAGTACGCGCGCAAGAACCCGCACAGCATGGCCGAGTGGAGCCAGGCCTCGCGCTCGCATGTCTCGCACATGCACGCAGGCGACTTCTACCATGGCGAAAAGTCCATGACGCTGGACCGCGCCCGCGACGTGAAGATGGAGCTGATCACCAAGAGCGGCAAGACCATCATCCTCAAGCCCAAGGTGTCGCTGCTCGACCGCGAAATCATCGACAGCATGTTCATGAGCAAGAAGGCGCTGGTTGCTTTCTATGAAAAAGAAATCGAAGACGCGCACAAGACGGGCGTGATGTTCTCGCTGCACGTCAAGGCCACGATGATGAAGGTGTCGCACCCCATCGTGTTCGGCCACTGCGTGAAGATTTTCTACAAGGACGCGTTTGCCAAGCACGGCAAGCTGTTTGACGAGCTGGGCGTGAACGTGAACAACGGCATGGCCAACCTGTACGAAAAAGTGGCCACCTTGCCCACCGCACAGCGCGAAGAAGTGCTGCACGACCTGCACGCCTGCCACGCCACCCGCCCCGAGCTGGCCATGGTGGACTCGGCCAAGGGCATCACCAACTTCCATTCGCCCAACGACATCATCGTGGATGCGTCCATGCCCGCGATGATCCGCAACGGCGGCAAGATGTGGGGTGCGGATGGCCGCCTGAAGGACGTGAAGGCCGTGATGCCCGAATCGACCTTTGCCCGGATCTACCAGGAGATGATCAACTTCTGCAAGTGGCACGGTGCCTTTGACCCCAAGACCATGGGCACGGTGCCCAACGTCGGCCTGATGGCCCAGCAGGCCGAGGAATACGGCTCGCACGACAAGACCTTCGAAATCCAGGAGGACGGCGTGGCCAACATCACCGACCTGGCCACGGGCGAAGTGCTGCTGAGCCAGAACGTGGAAGCCGGCGATATCTGGCGCATGTGCCAGGTGAAGGACGCCGCCATCCGCGACTGGGTGAAGCTGGCCGTGAACCGCGCGCGCAACTCCGGCATGCCCGTGGTGTTCTGGCTCGACTCGTACCGCCCGCACGAAGCGCAGCTCATCACCAAGGTGAAGATGTACCTGCACGAGCACGACACCGTGGGCCTGGACATCCAGATCATGAGCCAGGTGCGTGCCATGCGTTACACGCTCGAGCGCGTCATCCGCGGCCTGGACACCATCAGCGCCACAGGCAACATCCTGCGCGACTACCTGACCGACCTGTTCCCCATCATGGAACTGGGCACCAGCGCCAAGATGCTGTCCATCGTGCCCCTGATGGCCGGTGGCGGCATGTACGAAACGGGCGCGGGTGGCTCGGCCCCCAAGCATGTGCAGCAGCTGGTCGAAGAAAACCACCTGCGCTGGGATTCGCTGGGCGAGTTTCTGGCGCTGGCCGTGTCGCTCGAAGACCTGGGTCTCAAGACCGGCAACCCCAAGGCCAAGGTGCTGGCCAAGACGCTGGACGCCGCTACCGGCAAGCTCCTGGACAACAACAAGAACCCCTCGCCCAAGACCGGCCAGCTCGACAACCGTGGCAGCCAGTTCTATCTGGCCCTGTACTGGGCGCAGGAGCTGGCCGCGCAGACCGACGATGCCGAACTGGCAAAGCAGTTTGCTCCACTGGCACAGCAACTGGCCGACAACGAGCAAAAAATCGTGGCCGAGCTCAATGCCGTGCAGGGCAAGCCTGCCGATATCGGTGGCTACTACCTGCCGGATCTGGCCAAGCTGGATGCCGTCATGCGGCCCAGCCAGACCCTGAATGCGGTGCTCTCGGCAGCTGCCGCCTGAAAGACCAAGGGGCTACCTCTGATCCGGGGTAGCCACTCCGCAATTTCACCGAATTGCCGCGCTGCGGGCCCAGGCCTGCAGCGCGGTTTTTTATGGCCGGGTGAACCTCCGGACGACTTGACCCAGACGGCCCTGGCGTGACCCCTCGGTGGCATGAAAACTGAGGGTTTGCGCCCGGAAAAGCGGTGGCATGCACCACTGTGGAGCGGCTAAAATTCATGCGTTTTGCGGATTTTTCAAAACCCGTTGCAGTGACTTCCAACATCCCACCGGAGACTCCCGCCATGACCAGCTACCAGCACATCAAAGTGCCCGCCGAAGGCCAGAAAATCACCGTCAACGCCGACATGTCCCTCAACGTGCCGGACCAGCCCATCATCCCGTTCATCGAGGGCGACGGCACGGGTGCCGACATCACCCCCGTGATGCTCAAGGTGGTCGATGCCGCCGTGGCCAAGGCCTATGGCGGCAAGCGCAAGATCCACTGGATGGAAGTCTTTGCCGGGGAAAAATCCACCAAGGTGTACGGCCCCGACGTCTGGCTGCCCGAAGAAACGCTGCACGCCGTGCGCGACTACGTGGTCTCCATCAAGGGGCCGCTGACCACCCCCGTGGGCGGCGGCATCCGCTCGCTGAACGTGGCCCTGCGCCAGGAACTCGACCTCTACGTCTGCCTGCGCCCCATCCAGTACTTCGACGGCGTGCCCTCGCCCGTGAAGGAGCCGCACAAGACCGACATGGTCATCTTCCGCGAAAACTCGGAAGACATCTATGCCGGCATCGAATTCGAAGCCGAAAGTGAAAAGGCCAAGAAGCTCATCAAGATCCTGCAGGACGAATTCGGCGTCAAGAAGATCCGCTTCCCCGCCACCTCGGGCATCGGTATCAAGCCCGTCTCGCGCGAAGGCACCGAGCGCCTGGTGCGCAAGGCCATCCAGTACGCCATCGACAACGACAAGCCCAGCGTGACCATCGTGCACAAGGGCAACATCATGAAGTTCACCGAAGGGGGCTTCCGCGACTGGGCCTATGCCCTGGCCCAGAAGGAATTCGGCGCCGAGCTGATCGACGGCGGCCCGTGGTGCAAGTTCAAGAACCCGAAGACGGGCAAGGACATCGTCATCAAGGACAGCATCGCCGACGCCTTCCTGCAGCAGATCCTGCTGCGCCCCGCCGAATACTCGGTGATCGCCACGCTGAACCTCAATGGTGACTACGTGTCGGACGCCCTGGCGGCCCAGGTGGGCGGTATCGGCATCGCCCCCGGTGCCAACCTGAGCGACACCGTGGCCATGTTCGAAGCCACCCACGGCACGGCCCCCAAGTACGCAGGCAAGGACTACGTGAACCCCGGTTCCGAAATCCTCTCCGCCGAGATGATGCTGCGCCACATGGGCTGGATCGAAGCCGCCGACCTCATCATCAGCTCGATGAAGAAGTCGATTGCCAGCAAGAACGTCACGTACGACTTTGCCCGACTGATGGACGGCGCCAAGCAGGTGAGCTGCTCGGGCTTCGGCCAGGTCATGATCGACCACATGTAAGGCGATTCACTGGCGCCCGCCAGCGAACAAAATAAGCCCCGGTGCCTTGAAAACACCGGGGCTTTCTGTTTTCTGGCCCTTGCCAGCCAGCCATCCAGACCTGCGTCAGACCACCGGGCGATACACCCGTTCCACGCGGCCCGCAATGCGCCACGCAGATGCCACGGACGCATTCACCCATTCACCCGTGCCGGTCGCGTCCAGCTCCAGGTCCCCTGTGATGGGGTTGGTCCGGTAGCGACGGCAACCCCGCCACGCGATACCGCTGTGGCTGAGTTCTTCCACCAGATACAGGCCGTCGCGGCCTACGGCGTGGATGTCGTAATTGATGCGCAGCACATCGGTGGATTCCACGGCCGGGGGGTAGCTGCAATCCCATGCTTCCTTGAACGCCACGCCAGACAGGCGGGGTGCTTCGGGGGCGACGGTCGATACGGACATGCTGAAGGCTCCTTGAGGGGTTGCAGGTCGAAGGCGTTGGCGCCCCCGTGGGCAGTTTGCACGGTTTGGCCCGGGTGTCAAACACCGTTCTATCGGGCGAGGCCCAGACCGGCGCATTCCCCGCGTATGCTGCGGCCATTGACAAAGAGAGGCTGGCAATGATTGATGGACTGGTGGCAGGCAAGCTCTATGGCGTGGCAGAGCAACGCCTGGACAAGGGGAACAAGCCCTTTGTGGTGTGCAAGGTGCGGGCGGCGTCGAGCGACGGGGAGATGCTGTTTGTGAATGTGATTGCCTTCGACGAGGGCACCTCGGCACTTCTGCTGGCGCTGGCCGACGGTGAGAGCGTGGCGCTTTCGGGGAGCGTGACTCCACGGGTCTGGACCGACAAGCAGGGCAATACCCGGCCCAGCCTGGACATGGTGGCTCACCGGGCGCTGACCGCGCACGATGTGCAGCACCGCCGCAGCGTGCTGGAGTCCACCGGCGGCCCGCAGGATTGACCCCTGATTCGCAGCGCATGCCGGTGCGCACCGTTATTGATGCGCTACAACCAGAAAACGGTGTAAACCATTGAATCTAAAGTGATTTGGTGACTTATCCCGGTTTTCTGTGGATAACATTGTTGAAAACTTCTGATGGGATGCTCTAAAGCCATGTCCCACAAGGATCTGGCTACGCTGCACAAGAAGAGGGCAGCCCGATGGACCTCATACGAATCAACAACTTGCGAAATCCTGGGGATTCAGTCCGGACAAAATCGCAAAGCCTGATCATGCTGTGCCGCAACATAAATTTTGTGCATAAGTGGACATTGCGGGGCGTTTGCTGCATTTTTTGTGGTAGCCCGGGTAGCGGCGTTCCGGGCTGCCCAGCCGAGGGGCTGGGCACCCCCATTTACACCACGCCCTGCGCGCGCAGCTCGGCCATCTGCTCCGGCGACAGCCCGAGCTGCTGAAGCACCTCGGTGGTGTGCTGTCCCAGCGCGGGCGGCGCATGGCGCAGCACGGGCGGGTGTTCGGACAGGCGCAACGGGCTGGCCACGGTGGCGAGCCTGCTGATGCCATCCACAGGCGTTCCATCGGGCGAGCGCGCCAGTTCCACGCGCAGTCCCCGGGCCTTGGCCTGGGGGTCGTCGAACGCCTGGGCAATGTTGTTGATGGGGCCGCAAGGGACGGCCTTGTCTTCGAGCAGGGCGATCCAGTCGGCGGTGGTACGGGTGCGGGTGAGTTCGCTCAACAGCGGGATCAGCGTGCTGCGGTAGATCACCCGGGCCGAGGTGGTGGCAAAGCGCTCGTCTGCCGCCCATTCGGGCTTGCCGGCGGCATGGCAGAAGCGGGCGAACTGGCCGTCGTTGCCAATGGCCAGCAGCACGGCGCCGTCGCTGCTGGGAAAGTCCTGGTAGGGCGCCAGACTGGGGTGCGAGTTGCCCTGGCGCTGCGGCACGGCGCCCGTGTTCAGATAACCGGCGGCCTGGTTGGCCAGAATGCTCATGCCCACGTCGAACAGCGCCATGTCGATGTGCTGGCCGCGCCCTGTCTGGTGCCGAGCCTCCAGCGCGGCGAGGATGGCGGTGGAGGCATAGAGGCCCGTGAACAGATCGATGGCTGCCACGCCCACGCGCATGGGGCCACCGCCGGGTTCGCTGTCGGCGCGGCCGGTGACGCTCATCAGCCCGCACATGGCCTGGATCATCAGGTCGTAACCGGCACGCTCGGCATACGGCCCGGTCTGCCCGAAGCCGGTGACCGAGCAATAGATCAGGCGCGGGTTGAGGGCGCGCAGGCTTTCGCAGTCCAGACCGTAGCGCTGCAGCCCCCCCACCTTGAAGTTCTCCACCAGCACATCGCTCTGCAGCGCCATCTGGCGGATGAGCGCCTGGCCTTGCGGCGTGGCGATGTCGATGGTGACGGAGCGCTTGTTGCGGTTGCAGGCGCTGTAGTAGCTGGCCTGGTCGGTGCGTTCGCCCTGGTCGTCGTTCAGAAAGGGCGGTCCCCAGCGGCGCGTGTCGTCGCCTTCGCCGGGCTTTTCGATCTTGATCACGTCCGCGCCCATGTCGGCCAGAATCTGGGTGCACCAGGGGCCGGCCAGCACGCGGGAAAGGTCGAGTACGCGGATGTGGCTGAGCGCACCGGTCGTTGCTGGCGCTGCGGTGGGCTGGGCACGGTGGGCGGCGGAGGGGGTGTCGGGCATGGCAATGGAATTCGTTGAGGGAAAGCTTCAGGCAGTTTAGGAGCGCCTGCGCTGTCGTGGCTTCCAATTTCCGGAAGAGCCTGTTCATGCCTGCGTGGCGCAACCCGTGCGATCGGATGGCCCTGGCACCGGCAGATGCGCTGCGGGCGCATAGAATCCGCGCGTGGCAATGCACTTTGATCTTGTAGACCTGCGCTTGATGGTTCATATCGCCGAGGCGAACAGCATGACCCGTGGCGCCGAGCTGTCTTTCATCTCCCTTCCTGCGGCGAGCACCCGCGTCAAGAACCTGGAGGAGGGTATCGGCACCAAGCTGCTGTACCGCACCAGCCAGGGCGTGACACTCACGCCTCCCGGCCAGGCCTTTGTGCACCATGCGCGCATGGTGCTGGGCCAGATCGAGCACCTGCGCGGCGATATGCAGGAATATGTGCGCGGCATCAAGGGCCATGTGCGCGTGTTCGCCAACACCACGGCGCTGGGTGAGTACCTGCCGCCGGTGCTGAGGGTCTATCTGAGCAAGAACCCCGACGTGAACATCGACCTGCGCGAGCGGCTCTCGCACGACATCGTGCGCGCCGTGACCGAGGGGCAGACCGACATCGGCATCGTTGCCGGCCTGGTGCGCACCGAAAGCCTGGAGACGCTGCCCTACCGGCACGACCGCCTGGCCCTGGTGGTGGCCAGGGGCCACGAACTGGGCGAGCGCCCCGAGGTCGCCTTTGCCGACACGCTGGATTACGACCACGTGGGCCTGCACGAGTCCAGCGCGATCCACGCCTTTCTGCGCCAGGAGTGCGACCAGTTGCACCGGCCGATCAAGCAGCGCATACAGGTCAGCAACTTCGAGGCGGCCTGCCGCATGATCGAGGCCGATGTGGGCGTGGGCATCCTGCCCGAATCGGCCGCGCGCCGGCATGCGCAGACCATGGCCATCACCATCGTGCCGCTGACCGACCCCTGGGCGCTGCGCAAGATGCTGATCTGCGTGCGCAGCCTCGAAGCCTTGCCGGGTTTTGCCCGCGAGCTGGTGGAGCTGCTGGTCGAAGACGCCCGCCAGGCCGAGGACGCCAACGCCCCCTGATCAAGGCGCTGGTTTGCCCAGCGGGGCGTGCCAGTACTTGAAGGTGCCCATCGCCGTGGCCACGATCCGGCCCTCCGCGTTGAGCACATTGGCCTGGCAGGTGCACAGCGAACGCGTCTGGTTCAGCACAAAGCCCTCGGCCACCAGCGGGCCACGCCCCGGGTGCAGAAAGCGCGACGACATCTCCACCGTGACGGCGGTGCGCGAGGGCGCGTCGGGCACCGAGGTGGCCGCGCGCGCCATGGCCACGTCCAGCAGCGTCATGATCACGCCACCGTGTGCGGCGGGCAGCTGGTTGCACAGGTCCTCGCGCAGGTCGGGCAGGTGCATGCGGCACTGCCCGCCCGGGGTGTCTTCCTCCACCATCCCCAGCAGGCGCAGGAAGGGGATGGGGTCGGGCGTCATGCGCGCGCTGTCCGGGGTGAAAGCCTGGCGTGCGTTCATGCGCGCAGGGCACGCAGCATGTTGCGCGCAATGATGATCTGCTGGATCTGCGTCGTGCCCTCGTACAGGCGGAACAAGCGCACGTCGCGGTAGAAGCGCTCGATGCCGTACTCCGACAGGTAGCCCGCGCCGCCCAGAATCTGCACAGCCCGGTCGGCCACGCGGCCGCACATCTCGGAGGCGAACAGCTTGCAGCACGAGGCCTCGGTGGACACGTTCAGCCCCTCGTCGCGCTTGCGGGCGGCGTCCACCACCATGCACTGCGCGGCGTACAGCTCGGTCTGGCTGTCGGCCAGCATGGCCTGCACCAGCTGGAATTCGCCGATCGCCTGGCCAAACTGCTTGCGCTCGCTGGCGTAGCGCAGCGCGTCGTCCAGCATGCGCTGGGCCACGCCCACGCACACGGCGGCAATGTGGATGCGGCCCTTGTCGAGCACCTTCATTGCGGTCTTGAAGCCCTGGCCTTCCTTCAGGCCGATCAGGTTGGCGGCCGGGACGCGGCAGTTGTCAAAAATCACGTCGCAGGTGTGGGCGCCGCGCTGGCCCATCTTCTTGTCGATCTTGCCGAACGAGATACCAGGCGACTTGGCATCCACGATGAAGGCCGAGACACCGCCCGCGCCCTTGTCCTCGGGGTTGGTGCGCGCCATCAGCGTGAAGATGCTGGCGTGCGGCGCGTTGGTGATGTAGCGCTTGGTGCCATTGACGACATAGTGGTCGCCCTCGCGCACGGCCGTGGTGCGCAGCGAGGCGGCGTCCGACCCGGCCTCGGGTTCGGTGAGCGCGAACGACGCCATCAGCTCGCCCGTGGCCAGGCGGGGCAGGTACTCGGCCTTCTGCGCCTCGGTGCCGTCCATCAGGATGCCCTGCGAGCCGATACCCACCGTGGTGCCGATCACCGAGCGGAAGGCGGGTGAGGTCTTGCACAGCTCGAACAGCACGCGCACTTCCTCTTCCATCGTCAGGCCCAGGCCGCCGAACTCTTCGGGCACGGTCATGCCGAACAGGCCCAGGTCGCGCATCTCCTGGACGATGTCGGCGGGAATTTCATCGGTTTCGGCCACGGTGTTCTCGGCGGGCACCAGGCGCTCGCGCACGAAGCGGCCCACGCTGTCGAGCAGGGCGTTGAGGATTTCGGGGTCTCGGATCATCGGGGTTTCCTTGTTTGGTGTCTGTTATGTGTGTCGTGGGCGAGGGCGCCCCGGGGCGTCAGAGGGCGTCCGCCGTGCCCAGCACGGCCGTGGCCTGGCTCGACAGCGTGCCGCCGTTGGCGTGCACCAGCGCGGTCCGGGCCCGTGCCAGTTGCCGTGCGCCACCTTCGCCGCGCAGCTGGCGCACGGCCTCGATGAGCGCGAAGATGCCGTACATGCCCGGGTGCACGCACGAAAGGCCGCCGCCGTTGGTGTTCACCGCCAGGCGGCCGCCGGGCGCAATGGCGCCGCCTTCGACAAATGCGCCGCCTTCGCCCTTGGCGCAAAAACCCAGGTCTTCCAGGAACAGCAGCGTGTTGATGGTGAAGGCGTCGTACAGCTGCACCATGTCCATGTCTCGCGCACCCAGGCCTGCCATGGCGTAGGCCTGCGCGCCCGACTGCGTGGCCGCCGTGCGGGTCAGGTCGTGCATGGCCGAAATCTGCCGGTTCCAGACGGCTGTGGCCGTGCCCAGCACATAGACCTGCGGGCGGGGCAGGTCGCGCGCGCGGTCGGCACGCACCAGCACGAAGGCGCCGCCGCCGTCGGTGACCAGGCAGCAGTCGCGCACGCTCAGCGGGTCGGACACCATGCGCGCACCCAGCACCTCGTCGATGGTGAGCGGATCGCGCAGGAAGGCTTCGGGGTTCTTGCCGGCCCACGCACGGGCGGCCACGGCCACCTCGGCCAGCTGGCGCCGCGTGGTGCCGAACTGGTGCATGTGGCGCGAGGCGGCCAGGGCGTAGGCCGACACCGGCAACAGGGGCTCGTAAGGGTATTCGTAGGGTTGCGGGTCGAGAAAGCGGCGCGAGGCCACCACTTCCTTGCGACCGAACGTGGCCGAGCGCTGCGCGCTGCCGTAGCACACCAGCACGGCAGTGCATTGACCGGCTTCCAGCGCCCGCATGGCGGGCAGCAGGTGCGCCACAAAGCTGGAGCCGCCGAGCATGGTGCCGTCCACGTAGCTGGGGTTGATGCCCAGGTGTTCGACCACCGGCATGGGCCACATCGTGGCCGAGGCGCTGGCGGTGCACAGACCGTCGATGTCCTGCATCGTCAATCCGGCGTCGGCCACGGCCGCGTGGGCGGCGCGCACCAGAAGGCTCATGTCGTCCATGCCGGGCGCTTCGCCGCAGCCGTACGTGGCGGCGCCCACAATGGCGGCGCGGGCGCGCAGGGCGCGGTTGTCCGGGGTCGTGCTCATGCTGCGCCCTCCTGCACCGGGTCAAAAACCACCAGGCCTCGTCCACCGTTCTGGGCCACGCGGCTGCGCACGCGCAGGCCGATGCGCACCTGATCGGGCGGGAGGTCCTCCACACGGCTCATCAGGCGCACGCCTTCGTCCAGCTCGATGAGCGACACATTGAGGTCGCCGCCCGCATCGGGCTTGCGCCGCACCGTGGTCACGGCGTGCACCGTGCCCAGGCCGCTGGGGGCTTCCCAGTCCAGTTGTGCACAGCCGCAGTGCGGGCAGATCTCGCGGGGGTAGAACACCCCCTGGCGGCAGGCGCTGCAGCGCTGGATCAGAAAGCATCCGGCATCGAGCTGGGCCTGGTAGTGGTTCAAGGCTGAGGGTTGCATGGTGGGCGGGATTCAGAAAGACGATTCATGACTGCGCAAGCATGCCCGCATGTGGCGCCGGCTTCAATTTCTGAATCTCGAAGGGGGGGTTCAAGGAATGCGCGGTACGCTGCGGAGCGGCACAAAAAAGGCGCCGCGAGGCGCCTTGATTCAGCAGGGAGGGTGGAGCTTGCCACTCAAAAACAATAGCATTCAGCGCCCGTTTTTGAATGAATTCAATATATTTTTGTATTGAATTCCTTTAAATACATGCGCTACGTGCTCCTGTTTTTGACAACTTCATCACCCCGGGGTGATGCCCGCCGTCTTGATGACCTTGGCCCACTTGTCCAGTTCGGCGCGCAGGCGCTGCTGCATCTGCGCCGGGGTTCCGGGGTCGGCTTCGGCACCGGCGTCGAGCAGGCGCTGGCGCACGGCGGGGTCGTTCAGGGCGGTGTTGAAGTCGGCGTTGATCTTGTTCACCACGGCCTGCGGTGTCTTGGCGGGTGCGAACAGCGCGGCCCAGGAATAGGCCTCGTAGTCGGTCAGGCCCGATTCGGCCACGGTGGGCACCTCGGGCAGCATGGCGCTGCGCTGGCGGCTGGCCACGCCCAGCACCTTGATGCGGCCCGACTTGATGTGCTGCAACGCGGTGGGCGCGTCGCTGAACATCAGCTGCACCTGCCCGCCGAGCAGGTCGTTCATCGCCGGGGCGCTGCCCTTGTAGGGCACATGCTGCAGCTGGGTGCCCGCCTGCATGTTGAACAGTTCGCCCGCCAGGTGCGTGCCGCCGCCGTTGCCCGAAGAGCCGTAGCTCAGCGTCTGGCCCGGCTTTTTGGCCAGGGCGATCAGCTCCTTGATGCTGTTGGCCGGCACCGAGGGGTGGGCCACCACGAACACCGGGAACATGGCAGCAAAGCTGATGGGGACAAAGTCTTTCTCGATGTCGTAGGGCAACTTGCCCATGAGCGCGGGGTTGACCGAGTGGTGGATGGCCGCCACGAACAGGCCGTAGCCATCGGGCGCCTCCTTGGCGGCTGCCGTGGCGCCGACCACGCCACCCGCGCCTGCGCGGTTGTCGATCACGGTGGGCGTTTTCCAGATTTCAGACAGCTTCTGGCTGAAGATGCGGGCCGTGGTGTCCACCGGCCCCCCGGGCGGAAACGGCACGGTGAAGCGCACCGGCTTGCTCGGCCAGGCTTCCGAGGCCAGGGCAGCGAAGGGGTGCAGGGCGGCGGCCAGCAGGCCACCGGCCACCAACTGGCGGCGAAGGGGGGAAATGTCTCGGGTGTGCATGGAATGCCTCGTTGTGGTTATGGAAGGGCTGCCGTGGCGGGCAGTTCGCGTTTGAGAATCTTGCCGTTGGCACTGGTGGGCAGGGTGTCGATGGCGTGGATCTGCGTGGGGCGCTTGTAGGGCGCCAGGTGCTCGCGCAGGTAGCTGTGCAGCGCCGGGATGTCGAGCGTGCTGCCGGCGCGCAGCTCGACGAAGGCCACCACGGCCTCGTTGCCGTCGGCCTCGCGCTGCCCCACCACGGCGGAACGCTGGATTCCCGGGAAGGCATTGAGTGCCGTCTCGACCTCGGCCGGATAGACGTTGAAGCCCGAGCGGATGATCATTTCCTTGAGGCGGCCGACGATGAACAGCGCGCCATCGGGTGCGAATTCGCCCAGGTCGCCGCTGGCATACCAGCCGCCCTCGCGCATCACGGCGGCCGTGCCCTGCGGGTCGCGGAAGTAGCCGGGCATGAGGCCCCGGCCGCGCAGCCAGATCTCGCCGCGCTGGCCCTGCGGCAGGTCCTGGCCTGCGGCATCGACGATGCGCAGCTCGGCGCCCTCCACGCGGTAACCGGCGGAGGTGTCGTCGCGCCGCTCGCCCAGCCGGGTCAAGTGCACCGAACCGGCGTATTCCGACAGGCCGTAGCCGTGGTGCAGCGGCAGGCCGAAGGCGGCTTCCACACGCTGCTTGAGGGTTTTGTCGAGCGGCCCGGCGCCGGTGTACACATAGCGCAGCTGCGGGGCCACGGGGCGGGTGATGCCGTGCTCGTCCAGATAGGCCAGCAGGCGGGCAAACAGCGCGGGCGGGCCCTGCAGCTGCGAGACGCCATGGTGGGCCAGGGCGTCGAGCAGGTCGGCGGGCTCGAACTGGTGGCGCATCACCAGCGCCGCACCGGCATGGAGCGAGGCCAGCAGCACCGTGCCCAGGCCGAAGATGTGCGTCATGGGCACGTAGGCATACGAGCGGTCTTGCGGGCCCAGCGCGCGCGAGGTGGCCGACACCCGGCCAAAGTGGGCCACGCCGTCGTGCGTCATCATCACGCCCTTGGGGGTGCCGGTGGTGCCCGAGGTGAAGATGATGGCGGCCACGCTGCTGGCCAGGGGTTCGGGCTCGGCCGTGGCCTCGGCGCGTACCGCCGTGCGCTGCAGGCCGGGCACGGCCGAGTCGGTGGCCTGCAGGCGGTGGGCATGGGCCCGTGCGGCGGGCGAAACCGCCGTGGTGAAGTAGGCCACGCGGGCGTCGGCCGTGGCCAGAAAGGCCGCCACCTCGCCCGGCGCCATGCGCGCATTCACCCCGCACGACCATGCGCCCACGCGGCTGCAGGCCAGGATGAGCGCGGCGTGTTCGGGGCAGTTTTCCGCCACGATGAGCACGCGGTCGCCGGTGAGCACCCCGTCGGCGCGCAGTTCGGCCTCGGCCTGGTCCACCAGGCGGCCCAGGTCGGCAAAGCTCAGGGTGCGATCGGGCAGGTACAGAAAGGCGCGATCAGGCGCCTCCTGCAGCCAGCGGTCGAACAGCGTGTGAATGCGGGGGCTGGCGGCGCTCATTCGATTTCGATGCCCTTGGTCACGGTGGCCCACATGGCGCGCTCCTTGGTGCCCCGGTCAGCCAGCAGCTTGGGCGCGCCGGTCCACAGCTCGTAGCCCATATCTTCGAGGCGGGCCTTCATTTCAGGCTGGTTCACGGCGGCCGTCATGGCCTTGTTCAGGCGATCGACCAGGTCGGCCGGTGTGCCCACCGGGGCATACACGCCATACCAGCCGCCCACGTCGAAGCCGTCCAGGCCGGATTCGGCCACGGTGGGCACGTTGGGCAGCGAGGGGTTGCGCTGGGGCGAGGTGACGGCCAGGGCGCGCACCTTGCCGCCCGAGATATAGGTGCGGGCGCTGCCGATGATGTCGAACATCATCGTGAGCTGGCCCCCGATCACGTCCGTCATGGCCGGGGCGTTGCCCTTGTACGGAATGTGGCTGAGCTTGGTGCCCGAGCGGTCGGCAAACAGCTCGCCGCTGAGGTGGTTGGAGCCGCCCATGCCGGCCGAACCGTAGGTCACCTTGTGCGGGTTGGCCTTGGCGTACTGGATCAGGTCGGACAGCTTCTGGTAGGGCAGGTCCTTGTTGATGACGAGCACGTTGTAGTAGCTCAGCACCGGCGCCACGGGCAGCAGGTCCTTGCCCGGGTCGAACGGCATCTTCTTCATCACATTCGGGCTGATGGTGATCGTGGGGCTGGCGGCAAACCACAGCGTGCCGCCGTCGGGCTTGGCGCGCACCACGGCATCACCGGCCAGGGTGGCGTTGGCGCCGGCCTTGTTCTCCACGATCACATTCACCCCCAGCTCCTTGGCCAGCACCGGGGCCAGCAAGCGGGCCGACTGGTCCACCGGGCCACCGGCCGAATAGCCCACGATCAGCTTGACGGGGTTGGGCAGAGGCTGGGCCGAAGCGGCGCCAGCGGCCAGGACGATGGCGCCCGCGATGGCGGTGCGGCGGGTGAGGGTGTGCAGGTTCATGGGTTGTCTCCGTCAATGTGTGCTTGTTGTCGTGCCCGGATCGGGTGGGCAGATGTTCTGCGCTGGGGCCGGGAAATGGAATCTGGCTTTGCCAAAGCGGGGCTTAGCTTCTCTCAAACACGGCTGCAATGCCCTGGCCGCCGCCGATGCACATGGTCTCCAGGCCATAGCGGCCGCCCCGGCGCTGCAGCTCGTGCAGCAGGGTGGAGAGCATGCGCACGCCGGTGGCGCCAATCGGGTGGCCCAGCGAAATGCCCGATCCGTTGACGTTCAGGCGCGCCGGGTCGTCCCACTGCCAGCCCTTGAGCACGGCCAGCACCTGGCAGGCAAAGGCTTCGTTGAGTTCCACCAGGTCCATCTGGTCCACGCTCAGCTTCAGGCGCTCCATCAGCTTGTGCACCGCCGGCACCGGGCCGATACCCATGTGCGAGGGCTCGCAGCCCGCCGCCGCCCAGCCCACCAGCGTGGCCATGGGGGTCAGGCCCAGCTCTTCGAGTTTGTCCTCGGCCACCACCAGGCAGGCCGCAGCCGCGTCGTTCTGCTGGCTGGCGTTGCCGGCGGTCACGGTGCCGCCCTTGATGAGCGGGCGCAGCTTGGCCAGCGTGTCCATGGTGGTTTCGGGGCGGAAGCCCTCGTCGCGGGCAAAAACCTTGGGGTCGCCCTTTTTCTGCGGCACGCTGACGGGCACGATCTCGGCGTCAAACCGGCCCTCGGCCCAGGCGGCAGCGGCGCGCTGGTGGCTGCGCAGGGCATAGGCGTCGGCGGCTTCGCGGGTGATGCCGTAGTCGCGCGCCAGGTTCTCGGCGGTCTCGATCATTCCCGAGATGGCGCCAAAGCGCTCGACTGGCTGCGAGCGCTCGCGCCCGCGCTCCAGGCGGTCGTGCAGCGTCACGCTGCCCGCGCGCGCGCCCCAGCGCATGTCGGTGGTGTAGTACTCGATGTTGCTCATGCTCTCCACCCCGCCGGCCACCACGACGTCGGCGGCGCCACTCTGCACCATCATGGCGGCGGTCACCACGGCCTGCAGGCCGCCCCCGCAGCGGCGGTCGAGCTGCATGCCGGGCACCTGCACCGGCAGACCGGCCTGCAGCGCGGCCCAGCGGCCCACGCAGGGTGTTTCGCTGCTCGCGTACGACTGCGCAAACACCACGTCGTCGATGCGGGCGGGGTCGATGCCGCTGCGTTCCAGCAGGGCGCGCAGGGTGATGGCGGCCAGCTCCTCGACGGGCACTGGGCGCAGGCTCCCGCCGAAGGTGCCCACGGGGGTGCGCAAGGGGGTAACGATGGCGGCTCGGCGCATGGTACGTCTCCTAAAAATATGAATAAAAAAGGCTGCCAGCGCTTATCTGGAAAGCGCTGACAGCTATGACTTTTGACCAAAAGCCACACCGCAGCGGCGCAGCGTCTCGTGGGCCTGGCGCTCCAGGTCCTCGCGGTGTTCGGGGGCGGCAATGTCGATGAACCGGCGCACGCGGCGCGCCAGCGGCTGGCCGCGCAGGTCGGCAATGCCGTGCTCGGTGACGAACAGCCCGGCATCGGCGCGCGGTGTGCTCACCGGCCCGCTCAGTTGGGCCACGATGCGGGTTTTGCCCTTGGCCGTGGCGGGCAGGGCGACGATGGGCAGGCCGCCCTTGCTGCGGGCGGCGCCGCGCAAGAAGTCGATGGCACCGCCCACGGCGCCCACATACACACCACCAGCCACCTCGGCATTGACCTGGCCGGTCACATCCACCTCGATGGCCGAGTTGATGGCCACCAGCCGGTCGATGGAGGCCAGCACGGCCGCGTCGTGCGTGTATTCGGTGCCGCGCAACTCCAGGGCCGGGTTGCAGTGCGCCCACTGGCGCAGGCGCGCGCCGCCCATCAGCAGACCGGCCACGCTCACGCCCGGGTCGATGCTCTTGCGGGCATTGGTCAGCACGCCGGCCTGGGCCAGCGCGGCCACGCCATCGCCCGCCGCGCCGGTGTGCAGGCCCAGGTCGCGCCGGTCGTGCAGCGCGGCCAGCACGGCTTCGGGCACGTTGCCAATGCCCAGTTGCAGCGTGGCGCCGTCGTCGATGAGGCTGGCCACATGGCGCGCAATGGCCTGTTCCACCGGGCCGGGTGTGCCGGTGGCGGCGTCCAGCGGGGCGTGGGCGGCGTGGACCAGCAGGTCGATGTCGGCCGCCTGCAGCGTGCGTGCGCCGTGCACCCAGGGCACGTCGGGGTGCACCTCGGCAATGACGACGCGTGCGGCGTCGAGTGCTGCGAGCAGGTATTCCTGCGCCAGCCCCAGGCTGTGGCGGCCCTGTGCGTCGGGCGGCGACACCTGCAGCATCACCACGTCGATGCGCAGCGGGCCGCTGCGCATGAGTTCGGGCAGTTGCGAATAGTGGCAGGGCAGGATGTCGAGCACCCCCGCATCGGCCAGGGCGCGGTGCGTGCCGCTGGCGGAGTAGCCCACGAAGTCGAAGGCGTCGGCGTGTTCAGGCTGCAGCGTGGGGCTGGCGCCGATGCCGACGAACACGCGCAGCCGGGCGAAGGCGTGGCGCTGTGCCACCAGGGCGTGCGTCAGCGTCCGGGGTTCGGCCGTGGCCTGGCCCCAGACGATGGTGTCGCCGGGGCGCACCCAGGGCGCCAGGTCCGGGCCGGGGGCGGTGGGCTCAGCCACGGCGGTCCCAGTCAAAACGTACGGGCTGCCTGGCCTTGAAGCCCTCCACGGCCTGCTGGTGGTAGGCCGTGGAGCGGCACACGGTCTGGGCGTAGGCTTCCATTTCGGCCATGGCGTGGGCGTCGAGCTGGAAGGCCTGGTTCATGATTGACTTGGTCATGCCCAGCGCAGCCGTCGAGGCGTTGCCAAAGCGCGCCGCCAGCGCCCGGGCCTGTGCGAGCAGTTCACCCTCGGGCACGATGTCGTAGACGATGCCCATGGCCTTGGCCTCTTCGGCGGGCAGGGTGCGTGCAGAAAACACCAGCTCCTTGGCGCGCTGCAGCCCCACGATGCGCGGCAGCAGGTGCATGGCGCCGAGGTCGGGCACCAGGCCCATGCGCCCGAACACGGCGCAAAAGCTCGTGCGCGGCGTGGCCAGAATGAAATCCGCTGCCAGCGCCAGACTGAAGCCCGCGCCAAAGGCCGGCCCGTCCACGGCGGCAATCACGGGCTTTTCCATGTTCACCAGTTCGGGAAACCAGCGGTGCAGCTTGCGCATGCGTTCGCGCCAGGCCATGCTGCTTTGCGTGGTGTCGAGCATCGAGGAGATGTCGCCGCCCGAGCAAAAGGCGCCGTCCGCGCCGGTGAGCAGCACGGCATGCACCGTTTCATCGTCGCGCGCCTGGGCCACCACGGCGCCCAGTTCTTCGCGCATCTGCAGACTCAGGGCGTTGCGGGCCTTGGGGTGGTTGAGGGTGATCTGGGCCACGCCGTCGGCAATGTCCAGCAGGACTGCGGGTTCTGTCATGCGGTTCTTTCGGTTCAGTCGATCTGGGCCACGCCGTGGCTGAGCACCACGCGGTCGCGTTCGAGCACGCGGGCACGGAACTGCACGCGGCTGCCCTCGCGCCAGATTTCGGTGCGCAGTGTCTCGCCCGGGAAGACGGGCGCGGCGAAGCGCAGGTCGAGCGAGCGCAGGCGCGCCGGGTCGTTGCCCGCGCACTGGCGCAGGATGGCGCGCGCCGCCAGGCCATAGCTGGCCAGGCCGTGCAGGATGGGGCGCTCGAAACCTGCGGCCCGGGCCACGGCCGGGTCGGCGTGCAGGGGGTTGTCGTCGCCCATCAGGCGGTACAGCAGCGCCGCTTCGGGGCGGGTGGGCTGGTCGTCGGTGCAGTCGGGGGCACGGTCTTCGGGGGTGGCGGGCAGGGCAGGCAGGGGTGGGTCGCTCGGCTGGCCGCCGTTCAACTGGCTGAAGCCCCCGTCGCCCCGGCAGAAGATCACCTGGCGCAGCGTGGCGTACAGCGTGCCGTCCTCGCCCTCCACCTGGCGCTCCACCACCACGATGGCGCCCTTGCCTTCGCCCTTGTCGATCAGGTGGCTGATACGGTTGCGGCCCAGCACCGTGCCCGCCGCCGGCAGGGGCCGGTGGAGGGTCAGGCCCTGCTCGCCGTGCATCAGGCGCACCCAGTCGATGCCCGTGTCGGGCTGGCGGGCCCAGAAGCCGGGGTAGCCAAGCACGGCGGCCATGGTGGGCAGGGCGCGCAGCCCGCCCGGTGCGCCTTCATAGACGAAGGGCAGGGCAGCGGGGTCGAGCGGATCGTTGCCCAGCCCCAGGCTGAGCGCGTAGAGCAGGGCGTCGCGCTCGGTGTACGTCTGGCGGATCACGCCGAAATCGCGCGCCTTCAGGCGGTGGTAGTCGATGGGCATGGGCGGCTTCCTGGTTTCAGATCGGGTCCCAGCTGAAGACGTCGGCCGAGCGCTCCATGGGCACGAAGGAACGCTTGAGCGCGGGCATGGCGTGCTCGGCAATGCTCTGCGGCGTCCAGCCTTCGCCCCGGTGCACCGAGCGCAGGGGGCGCGGCTGGCTCATCAGGAAGATTTCGTTGTTGCGCACGGCGAACACCTGGGCGTTCACATCGGCCGCTGCCTCGCTGAGCAGGTAGACGGCCAGCGGCGCGATCTTGTTGGGCGTCATTTGCTGGATCTTGGCCACGCGCGCCTGCTGCTCGGGCGTGTCGGTGGGGATGGAGCCGATCATGCGGCTCCAGGCAAACGGCGCGATGCAGTTGGAGCGCACGTTGAATTTCTCCATGTCCAGCGCAATGCTCTTGGACAAGGCCACCAGCCCCAGCTTGGCCGCGCTGTAGTTGGCCTGGCCCAGGTTGCCGATCAGGCCCGAGGTGGAGGTCATGTGCACGAAAGCCCCGCTGCCCTGTTCCTTGAAGTGGTTGGCGGCGGCACGGCTCATGAAATAGCTGCCGTACAGGTGCACCTTGATGACGGCGTCCCATTCGTCCAGGCTCATCTTGTGGAAGAAGCGGTCGCGCAGGATGCCCGCGTTGTTCACCACCCCGTCGATGCGGCCAAAGTGGTCCAGCGCGCACTGGATGATGCGGCTGGCCGCAGCCGATTCGGCCACGCTGTCGGTATTGGCCACGGCCTGGCCGCCCAGCGCACGGATTTCATCGACCACGCGCTGCGCGGGGCCGGCGTCCTGGCCTTCGCCGGTGGTGGAGGTGCCGATGTCGTTCACCACCACCTTGGCGCCCTCGGCCGCCATCGCCAGCGCGATGTCGCGCCCGATGCCGCCACCGGCGCCCGTCACCACCACCACTTTGCCGTCCACCAGTTTTTGCATGATTTTTCCTTCATGGGTCTCAAGAGGGGGCAAGCATGCCGGGGGAAGGGCGTTTGCACTATTCGTGAATACCGAGGGAGGACTTCAGGAGACTGAAAGTTGGCTCCGGGGCTGCCTGTGCGGCGGCGGACTTTGGCAAAGCAGAAGGCACGGTTCAACAAACAGGGATTGCACGGAAGGCAGCTCAAGGTGACGATGCCCCCCATGCAAGACGCAGACACTTCCCCCACCTCCATCGACGCCGCGCTGCTGGCCCACCTGCAAACCTGGCAGGGCCGCACCGAAACCCGCGACGACGTGCTCACCGTCGCACCGGTCAGCGGCCTATCGGCCACGCTCGACCGCGACGATGCGCCGCCCCAGAACGGCACCGCGCTGCCGCCGCTGTGGCACTGGCTGTATTTTTTGCCCCAGCCCCGCCAGAGCGAGATCGGCCCGGACGGCCACCCCCGGCGCGGGGGCTTTCTGCCACCCGTGCCGCTGCCGCGCCGCATGTGGGCCGGTGGCCGTCTGCGCTGGGAGGCGGGCAACCCCCTGCAGGTGGGCCAGGCCTTGCAGCGCACATCCACCATCCAGTCCGTCAAGCACAAGGCGGGCCGCACGGGCGACCTGGTGTTCGTGCAGGTGGAGCACCAGTTCCGCAACGCCCAGGGCCTGGCATTGACCGAGGAGCACGACATTGTTTACCGCAGCGCGGCCCAGCCCGGCGACCCCGCGCCTGCGCCGCAGCAGCCCCCGCTGGCCGCTCAAGCCGTGTGGTCGCGCACCATCGTGCCCGACGACGTGCTGCTGTTTCGCTATTCGGCGCTCACCTTCAACGGCCACCGCATCCATTACGACCGCAAGTACGTGACCGAAGTCGAGGGCTACCCCGGCCTCATCGTGCACGGCCCGCTGATCGCCACGCTGCTGCTGGATTTGCTGCGCCGCAGCCTGCCGGGCGCGCAGGTCGCCCGCTTCGACTTCCGGGCGGTGCGGCCCACGTTTGACCTGCGCCCGTTCAGCGTGCATGGCAAACCGTCGGCCGATGGCAAGACCATCGAGCTGTGGGCCCAGGACCACGAGGGCTGGCTGACCATGCAGGGCACGGCCGTGCTGTTCTGAGACTTATCAAATCCATAGCTGCCAACGCTTGCCACGTAAGCGCTGTAGACCCAAAACACTTGAGAAAACCACCATGATTCACCCGCCCGACCAGTACCAGGAAATCCGCGACGCCGTGCGCGCCCTGTGCGCCGAGTTCCCCGACGAATACCACCGCAAGGTGGACGAGCAGCGCGCCTACCCCGAGGCCTTCGTCGATGCTCTCACCAAGGCCGGCTGGATGGCCGCGCTGATTCCGCAGGAGTACGGCGGCTCGGGCCTGTCGATGTCCGAGGCCTCGGTCATCATGGAAGAAATCAACCGCAGCGGCGGCAATTCGGGCGCCTGCCACGGCCAGATGTACGTGATGAACGCCATCGTGCGCAGCGGCACGCAGGCGCAGAAAGACCGGTACCTGCCCCAGATCGCCTCGGGCGCGCTGCGCATCCAGTCGATGGGCGTGACCGAGCCCACCACGGGCAGCGACACCACCCAACTCAAGACCCTGGCCGTGAAGAAGGACGGCCGCTGGGTCATCAACGGCCAGAAGGTGTGGATCTCGCGCATCCAGCACAGCGACATGATGATTTTGCTGGCCCGCACCACGCCGCTGGCCGATGTGCAAAAGCGCTCCGACGGCCTGAGCTGCTTCCTGATCGACCTCAAGAGCGCGATCGGCAACGGCCTGACGGTGCGCCCCATCCTCAACATGGTCAACCACGAGACCAACGAGCTGTTCTTCGACAACCTCGAAATCCCCGAAGAAAACCTGCTCGGCCCCGAGGGCAAGGGCTTCAAGACCATCCTCGACGGCCTGAACGCCGAGCGCACCCTGATCGCCGCCGAGTGCATTGGCGACGGCTACTGGTTCATCGACCGGGCGCGCAAATACGCCAGCGAGCGCATGGTGTTCGGCCGCCCCATCGGCCAGAACCAGGGCGTGCAGTTCCCGATTGCCGACGCCTTCATCGAACTCGAAGCCGCCAACCTGATGCGCTGGCGCGCCTGCGAAAAGATCGACGCCCTGCAAAACGCCGGCGCCGAGGCCAACATGGCCAAGTACCTCGCGGCCAAGGCCAGTTGGGAAGCGGCCAACGTCTGCCTGCAGACGCACGGCGGCTTCGGCTTCGCCTGCGAATACGACGTGGAGCGCAAGTTCCGCGAGACGCGCCTGTACCAGGTGGCGCCCATCTCGACCAACATGATCTATTCCTACGTGGCCGAGCATGTGCTTGGGCTGCCACGTTCGTTTTGATGTGCGATACCCCCCTGTGGCGCTTCGCGCCTTCCCCCCGCTCTCGCCTTGCTACGCGATGCGGGCAGGGGGACGACGCCCTCGCTGCGGGGCGGCCCTTGCTTGGCGTCCGCTGGTGTGGGCCGCGCCGGTTGCGAACGCCGCGGGCAGTGCCACCGCTCGATGGAAGTCCTGACATATGAATCCAACCATCCGCCCGCTTGACGGCATCACCGTCGTCTCGCTCGAACACGCCATTGCGGCGCCGTTCTGCACCCGCCAGCTCGCCGACCTGGGCGCCCGGGTCATCAAGGTCGAGCGCCCGGGCGTGGGCGACTTTGCCCGGGCGTACGACACGCGCGTCAAGGGCCAGTCGTCGCACTTCGTCTGGACCAACCGCTCCAAGGAAAGCCTCACGCTCGACCTGAAGAACGCCGAGGCCCTGGCCGCCCTGCAGACCCTGATTGCCCGGGCCGACGTGCTGGTACAAAACCTCGCCCCCGGCGCCGCCGCGCGCATGGGGCTGTCATACGAGGCGCTGCACGTGGCGCATCCGGGCCTGATCGTGTGCGACATCTCGGGCTATGGCGACGACGGGCCGTACCGTGACAAAAAGGCCTACGACCTGCTCATCCAGAGCGAGGCGGGCTTTCTGTCGGTCACCGGCACGCCGGACGCCCCCAGCAAGGCCGGCAACTCGGTGGCCGACATCGCGGCGGGCATGTACGCCTACACCAACATCCTCTCGGCCCTGCTGCTGCGCGGCAAGACGGGGCAGGGCAGCCACATCGACGTGTCCATGCTCGAATCGCTGGGCGAGTGGATGGGTTACCCGCTGTACTACGCCTTCGAGGGCGCCGCGCCGCCGCCGCGCACCGGGGCCGCGCACGCCAGCATCTACCCCTACGGGCCGTTTGCGGCGGGCGATGGCGGCACCGTCATGCTGGGGCTGCAGAACGAGCGCGAATGGCAGGCCTTCTGCGCCGGCGTGCTGCGCGATACCGCCCTGGCCACCGACCCGCGCTTTGACAGCAACGCCCGCCGCAACGACAACCGCGAGGCCCTGCGCGCCGTCATCCTGCAGGTGTTCGGCCAGCTCACCGCCGCCGAGGTAGTGGCGCGGCTTGATGCGGCGCAGATCGCCAACGCCCGCGTCAACGACATGGCCGGCCTGTGGGCGCACCCGCAACTGGCCGCGCGCGAGCGCTGGCAGCCGGTGCAAACACCGGCGGGCGAAGTGCCCGCGCTGCTGCCGCCGGGGCGCAACAACCAGTTCGACTACCGCATGGACCCCGTGCCCGCCGTGGGCGAGCACACCGAGGCCATCCTGCACGAGTTGGGCCTGGACGCGGCCGCGCTGCAGCGCCTGCGCGCGCAGCAGGCGATTTGAAACACACCCCACACACCGCGTTGCATGCTATTTATTCAATAGCTGCTAGCGCACATGAATAAAGCGCTGGAGGCCATTTTGACCCAAACTTTTGAATCCCGCACCGCCGAGCTGGCGGCCTTTGCCGCAGGCCTGCGCCACGGGCACATTCCGCCCGCCGTGCTGCGCAAAACCGAAGACCTGCTGGTGGACTGGTTTGGCTCGGCCGTGGCGGGCCACAGCGCCCGGCCGGTGCAAAGCATTGCCCGCTTTGCCGTGGCCATGGGGCCCGCCAGCGGCCCGTGCGAAGTCATTGCCACGGGGGACAGCACCAGCCCGTATGCCGCCGCCATGGCCAATGCCGCCGCCTCGCATGTGGCCGAGCAGGACGACGTGCACAACGGCTCGGTGTTCCACCCGGCAGCGGTGGTGTTTCCGGCCGCCGTGGCCGTGGCGCAGTCCATCGGCGCCAGCGGTGCGCAGTTGCTCGTGGCATCCATCGCGGGGTACGAGGTGGGTATCCGCGTGGGTGAGTTTCTGGGCCGCAGCCACTACAAGATTTTCCACACCACCGGCACGGCCGGCACGCTGGCCGCCGCCGCCGCCGTGGGCCACCTGCTGGGGCTGGACGCGCGGCAGATGCTGCACGCCCTGGGCTCGGCAGGCACGCAATCTGCCGGGCTGTGGGAGTTTTTGCGCACGGCGGCCGACAGCAAGCAACTGCACACTGCGCATGCCGCCGGTGCCGGGCTGATGGCCGCCTACCTCGCCCAGGACGGCTTCACCGGCGCGGCCGACATTCTGGAAGGCCAGCAGGGCATGGCAGCGGGCATGTCGAGCGACGCCGACCCCACGCGCCTGGTCGATGGCCTGGGCAGCCGCTGGGCCACGGCAGAAACCTCGTTCAAATGGCACGCCTCGTGCCGCCACACCCACCCGGCGGCCGATGCGCTGCTGCAGGTGATGCAGCAGCACGGCCTGGCCCCAGGCGACCTGGCCCGCGTGGTGACGCGCGTGCACCAGGGCGCCATCGACGTGCTCGGCCCCGTGGTGCGGCCCAGCACGGTGCACCAGAGCAAGTTTTCGATGGGCACGGTGCTGGCCCTGGCAGCGCGCTTCGGCCATGCCGGGCTGACCGAGTTTGAAGAGCATTTTCTGGCCCCCGAAACGCAGGCGCTGCGCGACCGCGTGGAAATGGTGCTCGACCCCGAGGTCGATGCTGCCTATCCGCGCCAGTGGATCGGCAAGGTCACGGTGCACACGCACGACGGCCGCGTGTTCGAAGGACGCGTGGACGAGCCCAAGGGCGACCCCGGCAACACGCTCACCCGCGACGAACTCACCGCCAAGGCCCTGCGCCTAGCCGCCTTCAGCGGCGGCGTGGCCGCCGGACCCATGGCCCGCGCCGTGGACCGCCTGTGGCAGATAGAGCAATGCCCGCGCGTTGGCCGCCTGCTGGAGCGCATGCCATGACGGCGCTGCTGCACAGCCGCGTGGCGCTGGCCCGCAGCTTCCTGTTTGTGCCCGCCAGCCGCCCCGAGCGCTTTGCCAAGGCCCTGGCCAGCGGCGCCGACATCGTGGTGGTGGACCTGGAAGACGCCGTCGAACCCCCGGCCAAGGATGCCGCCCGGCAGGCGCTGCGCACCGAGTTTGACGCGCTGGAGCCCGCGCAGCGCGAGCGCCTGATGGTGCGCATCAACGCCCGGGGCACGGCCTGGCACGCGCAAGATGTGGAACTGCTGGCGCAACTGGCCGGCGCCGGCCTGGCCGGTGCCATGGTGCCCAAGGCCGAAGACGGGCTGGCCCTGGCATCGCTGGCAGCCGCCTGCCCGGGGCTGCCCTTGCTGCCGCTGATCGAATCGGCCAGCGGCTTCCACGCGCTCGACGCCGTGGCCCAGGCGCCGCAGGTGGCCCGGCTGGGCCTGGGCCACATTGACCTGCAGGCCGACCTGGGCATGGCCTGCGGCGACGACGAAGCCGAACTGGCCCCGGCGCGCTGGAGCATGGTGGTGGCCTCGCGCCACGCCGGCCTGGCCGCGCCGGTGGACGGCGTCACCACCCGCCTGAGCGACCCCGAACGCCTGCAGGCCGACACCGCCCGCAGCAAACGCTTCGGCTTTGCCGCCAAGCTGTGCATTCACCCCGCGCAAATCGCCGGGGTGCACGCCGCGCTGGCCCCCACCGAGGCCGAGCGGGCCTGGGCGCAGCGCGTGGTGGAGGCCTCGCGCCAGGCGCAGGGCGGGGCGGTGCAGCTCGACGGCGCCATGGTCGATGCGCCGGTGCTGCTCAAGGCGCAGCAGATTCTGGCGCGGTAAGCCCCGCAGCACAGCGCCCCGGGGCCAGGATGCCCGCGCCCGTTATGCTGCCGGCATGAGCGCATCCAAGACCTTACTCATTGTCTACCACTCGATGACGGGCGGCACCCTCCAGATGGCCCAGGCCGTCCACGACGGCGCCGCCGCCGGTGGCGAGGTGGTCGTGCGCCTGCTGCACGCCCGTGATGCAGGCCCTGACGACGTGCTGCGCGCCGACGGCTACCTTTTCGCCACCCCCGAAAACCTGGCCGCCCTCAGCGGACAGCTCAAAGACTTTTTTGACCGCAGCTACTACGCCGTGCTCGACCAGATCAACGGCAGGCCCTACGCCAGCCTGATCTGCGCCGGCAGCGACGGCCACAACGCCGCCCGCCAGCTGGACCGCATCGCCACCGGCTGGCGCCTCAAGCCCATCGCCGAGCCGCTGATCGTGTGCACGCACGCCCAGACCAAAGAAGCCATCCTGGCGCCCAAGCAGATCGGTGGGGAAGACTTGCAACGCTGCCGGGCGCTGGGCGAGGCGATGGCTGCGGGGCTGGCGCTGGGGGTGTTTTGAGCGGGGCCGGGCGAATCATGCGGTGCGTTGCCGATTTTTCATGGGCGGGGCCGTGTCCCGAGTGACGCGCTGTACCCAGTGTTTCAATTCAGGCGGAAGGGTAGGCTGGTGTCGGCCAAGAACAGCCGCTGGATTTTTCTTCAAAAAAGACTTTCGGGCGGCTGCTTTATCTTGATAGCTGCCGGACGGGCTACAGTCAGGCCCAATTTTCAGGGAGTACTTAATGTTTAAGGTGCTACGAAACCTGTTTCAAAGTTGGACAACAGCGCCAACGGCCATAGCTGCCGATACGCTGGCTAAACCAGCCCCACCCGTAACCTCAAGTCTCGTTGCCTCCCCTCCGGCGGATTCGGCATCCCCTATCTTTATAGATACCGAGACTACTGGCTTGAATGGGGATGGCGCGGATGAAGTTTTGGATATTGCAATCATCGATGCTGACGGTGCCACCTTACTTAACACGCTGGTGCGCCCGGTACAAAAAACCTCTTGGCCTAAAGCTCAGGCCATTCATGGGATCAGCCCGCAGGATGTAGCCAACGCCCCGACTTGGGACTCACTATTGCCCAAGATCGCCGCGATTTGCTCCGGTAAAACGGTTGTGTTTTACAACGCCCCTTTTGATACGAGCTTCTTCCCTGCAGGTTTTTTCCCATCAGTGATTTGCGCCATGCGTCGATATAGTGAACTGAGTTCCGAGCGTATCGCCTGGGTGAAACTCTCGGATGCCGCTACCGCATCGGGTTATTCGGCATCGGGGAAGTATCATCGTGCACTTGAGGACGCTCTCGCCTGCCGCCACATCTGGCGAGTCGGCATCCCAGCTCTGGAAAAGGCCCACCCGCCAATGACCAAACCGAGCATTATTGCGGAAATGTCCTTGGAAACTGGGGAGCAGATACCTGTAGTGTTCAGTGCGATCTTTCCCGAGCAACTAAGATTTACGACTATGGGGGACCGCTGCAGCCTATGGACGAAAGATGACCGCGAGGAAATAAATATCTATCGTCCTGGGACAGTAGGCGGCATTGGCAAAATCGCCGCTCTGCCGAAATTGGGCAATCCAAAACTGACTGAGTACCTGGCTGCAGGGTACGAAGTCCACATGCTGATCAAAAATCGCTTTAACGATACGCTGATGTGCGAAATCGAGGTGAGGCCGAATCAAAGAATGCTGCTGGCGAAGGCATTACCATCAAATCCCGTAACGTTCACTCCGATCGACGACGATATATATCAATGCTTCGTAGCACATCGATCCGGCATGTGCGAAGCCATCGGAACATGGGAGCTTTATAGCAAGGTGGAAGAACAGATTGCCTCACTTTGCAAAGCGAAAGGCGGACGTTACTACAAAACAAAAGCCAAGAGTGCAAAGTTCGCAATCATCTTTTCTCCATATGCTCAAACTGCCGGCGAAATTTTGAATCTGCAGCAAGAGGGCTATAAAGTGACCTCTTTTGACCAAGCGATCACATATTTCGGCTTGGGGGAAATGTGGGATTGCCCACGGTACATTGCTTTCGTGAAGAGCCTGAATAGTCGCCTCGAAACCCTGAAGTGACGTGGTCCGTCGGCAACCACACTTGACGACTGCTCAACTCAAATACCTTTCATTGCGCCAACGGTGACGAGAGCGTCCGGAGTGGGTCGAATCCGGCCATACAACCCACCGCAATGGAATGCAAGCCACCATCGGTTTTCCCATAAAGAGTCCCGGCGCGACACAACAAAAAACCCGCCACGCTATGAAACGTGCGGGTTTTGAAATGCCGCGAAACGCGCTGAATTGGCCTGCCCGGAGGGACTCGAACCCCCGACCTATAGCTTAGAAGGCTATTGCTCTATCCAGTTGAGCTACGGGCAGCCGGTGCATCGGTGCCGGCGTGGCAGCGGTGGGGCTGCAGGCTGGTGGCGCGATGGCGAAGCCCGCCATCATACCTGCCTGCAACCCTGTGGCGGGCCGTTACGGGAGGTCTTCGAACACCAGGCTGGGCGTGGTCATGACGCGGGCCGTGTCTTGCACCCGGTCGATGAGGCGGTGGGCGAAGTAGCTGTAGGGCGTGTCGGGCTCCAGCGCGGCCATGGCCAGGGGGGCCAGGGTCTGGTTCAGGGGCACGTAGTAGCTGCCTGCGGGCACGTCGATGGCGCTGCGTTGCAGGGTCACCTGGGGGTGGGCGCTGGTGCCCTGCGGGGCGTCTTGGTAGGTTTCGGCCAGCAGCGAGCCGGTTTCGGCCACGCGCAGCACCTGCAGGCCCAGCAGGCGCAGGCGCTCCACAACGGCGCTGGATTCGGGGGCCAGCCAGTAGCCGCAGGGGCGGGCGCGCTGCGTGAGGGGGCGCAGGGCGAGCGACGAGTTCCAGTCCACGCGCAGCACCTGGTCGGCACCGGTGTCGGGGTGCAGCAGGGTCATCTCACGCTGCCCGGGGGTCTGGGCGGCGTTCAGCACGGCCTTGTCGCGGCAGGCCTGGGCGATGGTGTCGCGGGTGATGTATGAGCGCACCTGCTCCAGGCTGCTGGCGCGTTCGACCGTGCTGCGAAGGGCGCTGCTGATGGCGGTGATGTGCGTGTGCACGCGGCGCTGGATGTGGTTGCGGCCAATACCAACGCCCCGGGTGTGCACCTCCAGGCTGATGGCGTTCTTCAGGCTCTGCACGTTCCGGCTGGTGTCGGGCTGCACGCCGCCCATCGACATGGCCATGTCGTCGGGGCGGGGGGATGTGGTGTGAAACCACTCGGTGCTCAGGCCCTGGTCTTTGAGGGCGCGCACCATCGGGTCGTGGTACCACTCTTTCGATGACTTGGTCAGAAACTCGTGCAGGTTGGGCGTGGTGGCGTACTGCAGCAGGGCGTCGTGCCGCTGCAGGCCGTTGTACTTCTGCAGGAACAGGCCGGCCACGGTGAATTCGCGCGCGTCCAGCACCAGGGTGGGGCGGTAGTCGCGGGTCAGCGCAGCAATCACGCGGGCTTCGGGGGTGGACAGCAGCAGGTGGTCGGCGTCCAGGTCCACGCCGTTGGCGGTGGTGCGGGTGCCTGCATCGGCCCCGTCGGGGTTGGCCCGGGGCACGATGATGACGTTGATCTTGTCCAGCAAGGGCTCCAGCAGGCCGTGCGCCAGCTCTTCGGCCACCACCAGCAGGGCTTCGCTGCCGGCGGGTTCGTCACCGTGTTGCTGACCGATCAGCAACACCGTGGGGCGCCGGCTGCTCAGCAGGGTTTCGGGGTCGGTGTCGCGGGCGCGGGTCAGCACCAGCGCGGAAATGGGGGTGCCGCGCTGCGATGGGCCCAGGCGCAGCAGGCGGGCTGCCGTGCCGTTGTCGGATGGGGCCTGGGCCAGGCGGTCGAGCCACTGGTCGATTTCGCCGTTGCTGGTGAAGGCGCGGCGGTTCTCTTGCAGGCCGGGGGTGTTGTAGCGGACGTTGGGCTCAGGAAAGCGCGCAGCAACCGCCGCGCTGTAGGGCAGGTCTTGCAGCGTGCCTGCCTGCGGGGGCGGGGGCATGGCAATGGGTTGCGCTGCGGGCACCGGTGTCGCCACCACCGGGGGCAGAGGCGCCAGCACAGCGCCGGGGCGGGGCGCGCCCAGTGGGGGCGGCACCACCACGCCGCGCTGAGGCTGGGGCGCTGGCGCCGTGCGGGCCGGCCAGGGGGGCAGGGGGGTGGTGCTGCAGGCGGCCAGCACCAGGGCCGTCAGGGCGGCAGGGTAAGCCCAGTGGCGGCCAATGCGCGGTGCGCGCGACAACGCCAGGGCCGGGTGCGGCGTGGTACCAAAAGGGTGGGGCATGGTCAGGGTGCTTTCAGCCGGAAGTGCCTGGCGCGCTGAAACGGTGCGGGCCAAGGCAGGGCGCGATATTACCGGCAGAGAATGTCGGCCGTTGTCAGCGCAGAGGCCATGTTGAGAGTCACGCCGAAGGCGTTGCGTTTCAGCAACGCTCGGGAATGACGAGCAGATCGTTGCGATATGCCAATTTTTGCTATTGAAACAATAGCTGTTTGCGCTTTATGGGTGGGCGTTTGAGCCTGATTTCATTCAAATTCAGGCTGCCTGCATCCGTAGGGTTGGCACAGGCGCCAGGCCTGTGCCCCGGTGCGCTTTACCGGTTGTAGGAGCCGCCGCGCGAGCCGCCGCCGGGGCCACGCGAGCCACCGCCACCGCCGTATCCACCACCACCGCTGCGGCCACCGCCGCCATAACCACCGCCTCCACCGCTGCGGCCACCGCCACCACCGCCACGGCGGCCGCGTTCGGTCATGCTGTCCACGCTGGTGCGCATGGGGTCGGGCTGGCCGGTGCCCGAGTTGCGGTGCGAGGGCATGCTGTGCCCGCCGTGGGTGCCCAGGTGGGCGTTGTCACGCGGCGGCTGGTCTTCCAGGCGGTGGCCGCCACCGCCGGCGGGGCGGTTGCGTGCCGGTGCCGGGCCGCGCGGTGCGCCGCCCGGGCCTTGGGCGTTGCGCGGGGCATTGCGGCCACCACCGCCGCCGCCATTGCTGCTGCGGGGGCCGTTGCCGCCGCCGCCACCACCGCCTGCGCTGCGGGGGCCATTGCCACCACCGCCGCCGCCAGAACGGCCGCCACGGTCACCCTGGCCGCCGGCCTTGCCGGCGCGCATGCGTTCCATCATTTCAGAGCGGGCGGCCTTGGCAGCGGCCTGCATCACATCGCGGCTCGGGGGCCGGCCTGCGCCGCCCCAGATGGTCTGGCGGCCCATGGCGATGGGTTCGGCCACTTCGCCGTCATCGGGGCCGAAGCCTTCAATGACCTGCACCGGGATCTGCTGCTTGGTGAAGCGCTCGATCTCCATCATGAAGCCTTCTTCGTCCATGCAGACCAGGCTGACGGCTTCGCCGCTGGCGCCCGCGCGGCCGGTGCGGCCGATGCGGTGCACGTAGTCTTCGGGCACGTTCGGGATTTCGTAGTTGACGACGTGGGGCAGGTCGTCAATGTCGATGCCGCGTGCGGCAATGTCGGTGGCCACCAGTGCGCGGATGTCGCCGCTCTTGAAGCCCGCCAGCGCCTGGGTGCGGGCGCTCTGGCTCTTGTTGCCGTGCAGCGCCATGGCGTTGATGCCGTTCTTGGTGAGGAATTCGGCCACGTTGTTGGCACCGAACTTGGTGCGCGTGAACACCAGCACCTGGCTCCAGTTGTGCTGCTGGATGATGTGCACCAGCACCTGCTTCTTCTTGCTGCGGCCCACGGGGTGGATGACCTGCGAGATGCGCTGCACGGTGGTGTTGCGCGGCGTCACCTGGATGCTTTGCGGGTCTTTCAGCAGCGTGGCGGCCAGTTCGCGGATTTCGTCGCTGAAGGTGGCCGAGAACAGCAGGCTTTGCTTGTCCTTGGGCACCAGGGCCAGAATTTTCTTCACGTCGTGGATGAAGCCCATGTCGAGCATGCGGTCGGCTTCGTCGAGCACCAGCATCTGCACGGTGGACAGGTCGAGAAAGCCCTGCTGCTGCAGGTCGAGCAGGCGGCCGGGGGTGGCCACCAGAATGTCCACGCCGCGCTTGATGCGGTCGATCTGGGGGTTCATGCCCACGCCGCCAAACACCACGGTGGAGTTCAGGTCGAGGTATTTGCCGTACTGGCGCACGGATTCTTCGACCTGTGCAGCGAGTTCACGCGTGGGCGTGAGCACCAGGGCGCGCACGCCCTTGCCGCCAAACTTGCTCTTGGGCGCGGGCTCTTGCGACAGGCGCTGCAGCATGGGCAGCGTGAAGGCGGCGGTCTTGCCGGTGCCGGTTTGCGCACCGGCCAGCAGGTCTTGCCCGGCCAGCACGGCGGGGATGGCCTGTGCCTGAATGGGGGTGGGGGTTTCGTAGCCCTGCTCGCGCACAGCCTTCATGATGGCCGGAGCCAGGTTCAGATCGTCAAATGTCATGGATTGAGATACGCCCATCCGGGCGCTGGGTGTCCGCCTGTCGGGGCAATCGGGGGTGGGATTGCCGAGCCAGTGTCAGGCTGACGGGTTCAAGGGTGGGAGCCTGCAATGGCTTGCGTCGTCCCCAGCATACTGCTGATATCGAGCACAACTGGAGTGCCCAACTTCGGGTATTGTCGCATGAGTCGATAATCGGGGTTTGTTCGCGGAATCCTCCGCCTCCCTTTGCTTTGCAGGTTTGATTACTACAGATGGCCCAATACGTCTATTCCATGAACCGTGTCAGCAAGACCGTGCCGCCCAAGCGGCAGCTCTTGAAAGACATTTCGCTCTCGTTTTTCCCTGGCGCCAAAATTGGCGTGCTGGGCCTCAATGGCTCGGGCAAGTCCACGCTGCTCAAGATCATGGCCGGGGTCGACAAGGAGTTCGAGGGCGAGGCACTGCCCATGCCGGGGCTGACCATCGGTTACCTGGAGCAGGAACCCAAGCTCAATGACGAGCACACGGTGCGCGAGTCGGTCGAAGAGTCCATGGGTGCGGTGTTTGCCGCCAAGGCCCGCCTGGAAGAGGTGTACGTCGCCTATGGCGCCGAAGACGCCGACTTTGACGCGCTGGCCGCCGAGCAGGCCGAGCTGGAAGCCATCATCGCCACGGCGGGCACCGACTCCGAGCACCAGCTCGAAATCGCCGCCGATGCGCTGCGCCTGCCGCCGTGGGACGCCAAGATCGGCCTGCTTTCGGGCGGTGAAAAGCGCCGCGTGGCGCTGTGCCGCCTGCTGCTGTCCAAGCCCGACATGCTGCTGCTTGACGAGCCCACCAACCACCTGGACGCCGAGTCGGTGGACTGGCTGGAGCAGTTCCTGCAGCGCTTTCCGGGCACCGTGGTGGCCATCACCCACGACCGCTACTTCCTCGACAACGCCGCCGAATGGATTCTGGAAATGGACCGCGGCCGCGGCATTCCATGGAAGGGCAACTACAGCACCTGGCTGGAGCAAAAGGGTGAACGCCTGGCGCAAGAGCAGAAGAGCGAAGAAGCCCACGCCAAGGCCCTGAAGAAGGAGCTGGAGTGGTCGCGCCAGAACCCCAAGGCCCGCCAGGCCAAGAGCAAGTCGCGCCTGGCCCGCTTTGAAGAGCTGAGCGACATGGAGTACCAGAAGCGCAACGAGACGCAGGAAATCTTCATTCCTGTGGCCGACCGTCTGGGCCAGCAGGTGTTCGAGTTCCACAACGTCAGCAAGTCGTTTGGCGATCGCCTGCTGATCGACAACCTCAGCTTCACCGTGCCTCCCGGTGCCATCGTCGGCATCATCGGCCCCAACGGCGCCGGTAAATCGACGCTGTTCAAGCTGCTGGCCGGCAAAGAGCAGCCCGACAGCGGTACGGTGGTGGTCGGCTCGACCGTGAAGATGGCGTTTGTGGACCAGCACCGCGATGTGCTGGCCAATGACAAGACTGTCTGGGAAGACGTCTCGGGCGGCCTCGACATCCTGACCGTGGGCAAGTTCCAGATGGCCAGCCGCGCCTACTGCGGCCGCTTCAACTTCAACGGTGCTGACCAGCAAAAGAAGGTGGGCATGCTCTCGGGTGGTGAGCGCGGGCGCCTGCACCTGGCCAAGACGCTGATTGCGGGCGGCAACGTGCTGCTGCTGGACGAGCCCTCGAACGACCTCGACGTGGAAACCCTGCGCGCCCTGGAAGACGCGCTGCTGGAATACGCGGGCAGCGTGCTGGTCATCAGCCATGACCGCTGGTTCCTCGACCGCATTGCCACGCACATTCTGGCCGCCGAAGGCGACAGCCAGTGGACGTTCTTTGACGGCAACTATCAGGAGTACGAGGCCGACAAGAAGAAACGACTGGGTGAAGAGGGCGCTCGTCCGCACCGCATGCGTTTCAAGGCGCTCAAGTAGCAGTAGGATAGAAGCCCCCGCCACCCCGTCTGCATCCATTGCACCATGCAACAGCCTGCGCCTCGCTCTAGGACGGTTTTCCGTGCCTGCGTCGTCAACGCGGTGCGTGAGGGCGAGGCATTGATCACCGAGTTGATCAAGGTCACGCGGGGCGCCCTCAAAGGCAAAGAGGCCGAGGTGCGCGACATTGCGCGCCGCAACCTGCTCAGCGATGCCCTGCATTTGCTCGATCAGCACGAGGCGGCCATGGTCAAGGCCTACCCGATGGCCTTGCTGGAAATCTTTGCCGATGGGCCTGGTGTTGCCAAGTCTGGCCAGAGTGCCTCATCACCCCTCGATTTTGGCGAGCTGTCGCTGGTCGATGACGACGAGGTACAGGCCCAGGTGGAGCTTTCACGCGCCCACCAGCAGGCCCTGCATGCCACCGATGCGGTGCTGGCCGAGCTCAACGGCCTGGTCAGTGCGGCCCAGGGGTTGTACCGCGTGCAGCCCGAACGCAATCCGCTGCGCCCCGAGAACTACATTCGCGCCCTGCAGCAGGTGGTGGCCGAGACAGGGGTGGCTGCGCCCATCCGCGAGCTGTGGATGCAGCACATGCGCGACCTGCTCGGCACGCAACTGGTGGATGTCTACAAACGCGCATCGCAAAGCCTGCGCGACCATGGCGTCCTGCCCGTCGGGTATGGCGTGGCCAGCGGCCCGGGCATGACCGGTATGGGCGGGCTGGGCCGCGCCAGCGGGGCCAGCGCCCACGGTGGAGGCTATGGCCCATCGGCCTGGGCCGGCGCCGGAGCCACTGGCTATGGAGGCATGGGCGGCCCCACCGGGTATGGCAACCCCTCCATGTACGGGCGGGGCGGCATGGCTTCGGGCTGGAGCGACCCCGGGGCGGGCGCGATGGCACCCGACGCCGAGGAAGCCCTGCTCACGGTCGGCATCCTGCGCCAGATGCTGGCCGGAGGCGGCGACCCTTTTGACGCCTCCCGTGGCATGCCGGTGGGCATTCCGGTGGCGCCCAGCATGCGCGGGGGCTGGGTGGACCCTTCTGGGGGCACCAGCACGCATGGTGCGCCCATTAGCGGCCACTACCCCAGCGCAGCCGTTTCCGAGGCGATGGAAGACATCGCCCAGCTCGAACGCCTGGTGGGCCGTCTGGCGCACAGCCAGCCGGGCTACGCGCCCAGCGGACAGGGTTCCACGCACAGCCTGTACGGTGTCGCCTATGGCAGCGCTGCCGAGTCACCCGCCATGGCCGCCGAAGTGGTGGCACGCATGGTCGAAAACATCTCCCAGGACTCGCGCCTGCTGCCGCCCGTGCAGCGGGCGGTGCAGAACCTGGAACCCGCCATCCGCAAGCTGGTGCGCCACGACCCGCGTTTTTTCAGTGACGGCGGCCATCCCGCGCGCCGTCTGCTGGACGAACTGACGCAGCGCAGCCTGGCCTACACCAGCGAAGACGCGCCGGGGTTCAAGCGCTACATGCGTCTGGTGGACCAGGCCGTCAATCATCTGGCGCAACAGGAAGTGACCAGCGCAGCCCCGTTCGAGGCGGTGCTGAAGGCGCTGGAGTCGGCCTGGGAAACGCAGGAGAAAAAGCTGCAGGCCCACCGCGAGGCCGAGGAAAAGGCACTGCTCGACGCCGAGCAGCGCGAGATGCTGGCCGAAAAGGTGGCCTCCAACATCCGTGCGCTGCCCGACATCGGCAACGTGCCGGCCGACATCATGGATTTTGCCGCCGGCCCCTGGGCCGATGTGGTGGCCCTGGCGCAGATCAGCAAGCCCGAGGGCTCCACCGATGGCGACCCCGGGGGCTACCTGGCGCTGGTGCCACTGCTGTTCTGGAGCGTGCAGCCCGAACTGGTGGCCGACGACAAGGCCAAACTGGTCGATGCCATTCCCGGCATGCTGGCCACGGTGCGCGAGGGTCTTTCGACTATTGCCTACCCCGAAGCCAGCACCAGCGAATTCATCGAGCGCCTGGTGCAATTGCACCAGCAGGTGCTGGATGCGCAACCCCCCGTGGAACCGGAAGAACCGGCACCGCTGGAGACGCAGTCCGAAGATCCCTCCGTGCTCCCGGAGACCGTGGTGGATGTGGATCTGGCCACCGTGCCCGGCGAGCCCGCGCCACCCGCTACCGCCACCATCGACGACGAATTCACCGTAGGGTCGTGGGTCGATCTCGTGTCGGCCGGCAAGGTCATGCGCACCCAGCTGACCTGGGCCAGCCCGCACAAGACACTGTTCCTGTTCACCGCAGCCGACGGCAGCACGCAGTCGATGACCCGGCGCATGCGCGACAAACTGGCGGCCGAGGGCTCGCTGCGCGTGCTGTCCCACCAGCATGTGGTGGACCGCGCCATCGGTGCCATGGCCAGTGCCACCCGCAGCAAGCGCCCGGCCAACACCCGCAAGTAGTCAGGCAGGCGGGATTTTCTTGCGCACCAGTTGAATGTGGTTGCGCAAGGCATACAGCTCGTCGGCATAGGCCAGCGGAACGCTCACCTTGAGCACCTGGGCCTCCAGTGCGTCCAGCGCCTCGATGACCGCGCTGGTCGGCATGCGCCCTGCGGCCATGTCGTCTTCCACACTGCGCAGCCGTCCATACCAGCGGAACACCCGCGAACGCACCCGGAACTGGTAGAGCGGCGGCACGATGCGCGAGAGCGGCAGCATGACGGCGATCAGAATGCCCAGGACCAGCCACATGCGCTCGATCAGGTTGGCCAGCCAGAACGGTAGGTAGCGCTGCAGCAGCGGTATCGGCTCGTTGATGGCACGGTCGGCCTCGGGGGCGATCGTCAGCTCATTGTGGCGCGTGCTTGGAAATTCACGCGCCCGGTTGAACCAGCCCGCGCCGCCGTGCAGGCCCTGGGCGCTCTGGGCAAAAAGCTGAAGCAAGGCGGGGTGCGTGCCCTCGTGCGCCAGCAGGGCCGTGGTGGAGGCTACCAGCCGCACGTCGGCGGCGGGCACATTGCCGGCCAGGTCCACCACGCTCCGGGGCAGGGTGACGGGTGTGAGAAACGGAAAGCGCCGCCCGTAGGCCTCGTGTTGCGCAAAATCCATCAGGCGCACGCCAGGGGTCTGCAGCAGCATCTGCACCATGGGGGATTCGGGGGCCGAGGCAAACACCAGCACGTCAATGTCGCCCGCCAGAAAAGCCACCGTGGCCGGGGTCTGCTCCAGCCGTGACAACTGCAGCGCCTTGGCGTCCAGGTGGTTGGCATCGAGCAGCTTGTCCATCAGCGTGGGCACGCCGCTGCCCTCGGTGCCTACGTTCACGCGCAGGCCCTGCAGCTGGGGCAGGGCGTCGAGCCGTCCGGAAGGTGCCACGCGGCGCGCGGCTTTTTCGCGATAAAAAAGCCACAAGGGCTCGACAAACAGGCTGCCCAGCGAACGCAACTGTTCGTGGTCTTCAGGCTGCAGCACGGCGGTGCCGCCCTGCACAAAGGCCAGGTCGGCGCGGCCCTCGCGAAGCAATTGCAGATTGGCCAGCGAGCCCTCGCTGGGCAGCAAGTGCACCGCAATGCCTTCAGCAGCCAGCGCCTGCTGGTAGCGCTTGCCGAATGCTTCGTAGGCGCTCTGCGCCGGGCCGGTGGCCAGCACCACGGTTTTGGGCGGTGTGGGCTGAAGCCACCAGTAGGCCAGTGCCAGCAGCAGCACCGGCAGCAAGGCCAAAGGCCCGGCGGACACGATCATGTCGCGCAGCGACAGCAAAGAATTGCGAAAGACCTGGGGCATGGACTGAAAAAGGCGGTCAGCCCAGATCTTCCACGCTGGGCAGGTGCAGGCCCTCGGGCGTGGTGATGCTGCGCGCAGCCTGCACCGCGCGCAGGGTGGCACGGGCCGTGGCCTCGGCGGCCAGCGCGCACAGCAGCAGCATGCCGGGGTGCTTGCCCGCCAGGCCGGTGCCCAGGGTGAACAGGGTGTCGCCATCGAGCTGGGTGTGCACCGGGTTGATGCTGCGCGCCAGGCCATCGTGCGCGGCCACGGCCAGACGGTGCGCCTGCGCCTTGGTGATGACCGCATCGGTCGCCACCACGCCGATGGTGGTGTTGGTGCCTGCCAGCAGCGACTGCGCCAGCTCGCCGCGCAGCAGCGCGCGCCGGGTGTCCGCCAGCCGCAGGCCGTCGGCGGTGCGCGCGCCTGCCACGGGCTGCGCGGTGTCGGGGTCGAGCACATCACCCACCGCGTTGCAGGCAACCAGCGCGCCCACCGTCACGCCATCGACCGTGACCGAGGCGCTGCCGATGCCGCCCTTCATGGCCCGTGCCATGCCAAACATCTTGCCCACGCTCGCGCCCGTGCCCGCGCCCACATTTCCCTCGACGGGGTCGGCCCGGGAGGCAGCGGCGCAGGCGGCATAGCCTGCTGCCGCATCGGGGCGGATGCGCATGTCGCCCACCATCAGATCGAACAGTACGGCCGAGGGCACCAGCGGAAGCCGGCCCACGCCAATGTCCAGCCCCACGCCTTGCTCTTCGAGCCAGCGCACGGCGCCCGTGGCGGCCTCCAGGCCCCAGGCGCTGCCGCCCGAGAGCATGACGGCATGCACTTTGTCGACGAGGTTGCAGGGGTCGAGCAGGTCGGTTTCACGCGTTCCGGGCGCCGCGCCGCGCACATCGACACCGCCCACGGCCCCGGCGCGCGCCAGAACAACGCTGCAGCCCGTGGGGCGCCGGCTGTCGGTGTAGTGGCCTACCTCGATACCGGGCACGCGCGTGATGCTGCCGGCATCGTGGGCAACGCGGCTCATGCCTTGGGTGTGCGGTGGTAGCTGCTGAACACCTTGGTGCTGCCGTCGCGCGCCACCAGCAGCACGTCATACGGGTCGCGCCGGTCGCCGTACACGGCGCCATCCATGCCGGGCGAGCCCACCGGCATGCCCGGCACGGCCAGGCCGAGGGCGCGGGGTTTTTGCTGCAACAGCTTGCGCACATCGCTGGCGGGCACATGGCCTTCGAGCACATAGCCTCCCACCAGCGCGGTGTGGCACGAACCCAGCTTTTGCGGCATGCCCAGGCGCGAGCGTGCGCCGGTGTTGCCGGTTTCGTGCACGGTGAAGGTGAAGCCGTTGGCCTGCATGTGCTCCACCCAGTCCTGGCAGCAGCCGCAACTGGGGTCTTTCCACATTTCGACAGCCGTGCCCTGGGGGGCGGCTGCGCGCACCACGGAGGGCAGAGCCGCCACGGCCATGCCCGCGCCCAGCCAGGGCAGGGTGTCGGCGAGCCATTCGCGGCGGCTGCGCAGGAGGGGGGAGGGAAGGTGCGGTACGGTCATGGCAGTGTTCCTGGGCCGGGGCCAGCTGTCACCGGGCCACGCGGGGGTTCATCGGATGAAAAAACAGGGGATACAGATGCCCTCATTGTGCGGCATCTGCCTGTGTGGGAGCGCCCGCCATGGGCAAAGTTCACACCGCCATGTAGCGCCCGGGCCGGTGGTTCATGGCCAGCACCAGGTTCAGCGCCACGGCCCCGGCAATCGACCAGGCCACGCGCATCGGCTCCACCGACCACAGGGCCAGCAGCACGATGCTGCAGTCCACCGCCATCTGCACCTTGCCCGCGCGCCAGCCATAGCGGTCTTGCAGGTACAGCGCAGCAATGCCTACGCCGCCGAGGCTGCAGCGGTGGCGAAACAGCGCCAGAAAGCCTGTGCCCGTGATCAGCCCGCCCGCAATGGCCGCATACAGCGGTTCGATGCGTGCAAACTGCAGAAACTGGCCCTGCAGTTCGGTCAGCAGCGACAGCAGCAGCACCGCCACGAAGGTCTTGAGCGTGAACTCGCGCCCCAGCTTGCGCAGTGCCAGCCAGTAAAACGGCAGGTTGAGCACAAAGAAGATCTTGCCAAAGCCGATACCCGTGCTGTAGTGCAGCAGAAAGGCCAGGCCGGCCGTGCCGCCCGTCAGCAGACCGGCGCTGGTGAAAAAGGCCACGCCCACGGAAATCATCAGCACGCCCGTGAAGATGGCCACGGCATCTTCGGTGGGGGTGTGCGGCACGGGCGGGGTGGGAACGGGGGCGGGGCGGGTCATGGGCTCTGGCAGGGCTGTGCGGGCCTGCATTCAACCACGCACGGCCCCGCGCTGGCTTGCGCCCGGCTTGCGGGTGGGCAGAAGCAACAGCAGCCTGTCATCCATATTTGCTATTTATTCAATAGCTTATGGCGCTTGAACTGTATGGCTTGGAAGCACTTTTCACTGAATTTTTTCAGGAATGGGCGTGCCGCTCCTGCGCCAGTTCGCCCCGTGCCTGGCGCACCACGCTCGCGCCACCGCTGATCGCCAGGCCTGCCATGACGGCGGCCACGGCCAGGTCGGGCCAGGCCGCGCCGGTGCCAAACACGCCCAGCGCGGCAGCCATCACCGCAATGTTGCCCAGCGCATCGTTGCGCGTGCACAGCCACACGCCGCGCATGTTGGCGTCGCCCTCGCGCCAGGCGTAGAGCAGCACGGCCACCCCCAGGTTGGCCGCCAGGGCCAGCAGGCCGACGCTGCCCATGGTGAGCGGTTCGGGTGGAACACCCTGCCATGCCCCCCAGGCCACGCGCCCGATGACGAACACCCCGAACGCCAGCATGCTGGCCCCCTTGAGCAGGGCGGCGCGCGCGCGCCAGGTCAGGGCCATGGCCAGCACCCACAGCGAAACACCGTAATTGGCGGCGTCGCCCAGAAAATCGATGGCGTCGGCCAGCAGCGAGGCCGAACCCGAGCGCACGCCCGCACCCAGCTCGACCACGAACATGGCGGCATTCACGACGAGCGCGATCCAGAGAATGCGGCGGTAGCGCGGGTCGGCGCTGGGTGGGGTGCTGCTGCTGCAGCCATCATGGCAATGGGCGGACATTTTTTCTCCAGAAACTGAGGGATGGCATGATTGGAAACCCTCAAGCCACTCGAAGGTCAAGCCATGTCTGACGCCACAGCCTGCCATCGTATCGGCGAAGCCGCCCGCCTGTCGGGGGTGACGGCCGCCAACATCCGCTATTACGAAAAGGAAGGGCTGCTGGCCCCCGGCGCGCGCGGCAGCAACAGCTACCGCCTCTACAGCGCCGCCGACGTGCACCGCCTGCGCTTCATCCGGCTGTGCCGGGCCATGGACATGTCGCTCGACGAAGTGCGCACCCTGCTGGGGCTGGACCTGACTTCCAAGGCCGATTGCGATGCCGCGTGCGACGCGCTCGACGGCCATCTGGAGCATGTGCGCACCCGCCTGCGCGAATTGCAGGCACTGGAGCACGACCTGCTGGACCTGCGCAACCGCTGCGACGGCAGCGGCGGCCACTGCCGCATCATCGAAGCCCTGCACGCCCAGGCCGACGCCCAGCCTCGGCCGCCCACGGCCCGCGCACCGGCGCCCAAACGCCATGTGTAGCCAGATTGCATTACTATGAAAATAGTAGCTGCTAGCGCTTGCAAACAAAGCGTTGCAAGCCATTTTGATTCATAAAAATGCCAAAGCCGCTATCATCGCCCCATGCTCTCCCGCATGTCTCTCCCTCACCTGCATGAGCGCCTGTGGTTTGCGCTGCGCCGCTGGGCCGTGGCCTGGGGCCGCATCGTGTACCTGGGGGCCGTGGTGCTGGTGCTGGCGCTCACCCCATCGAGCTACACCCGCAGTGCGCGGCGCAGCATGGCCCGGCACATCTATCTGGACACCGCTCCCATCCTGCCCGGCTTCACTGTGCTGGCGGCCCTGCTGAGCCTGGTGCTCACGCGCATCGTGGTCGTCACGGCGCTGAGTTACGGGCTCACGGCCTATGCGCTGGAGATGGTGATCCGCGTGCTGGTGCTCGAACTCATCCCGCTGACGGCCGCCCTGTTCGTGGCCATGCGCTGCACCATTCCCAATGGCGCGCGGCTGGCCGTCCTGCGCCAGTCGGGGCAGCTCGATGCCCTGCGGAAGATGGGTGCCGACCCGGTGCGCGTGGAGCTGCTCCCGCGCGTGGTGGCGGGCGTGTTTGCCTGCATCACCCTGGCGGCACTGTCGTGCGTGGTGGCGCTGGTCATGGCCTACCTGGGGGTGTATGGTTTCAACCTGGCGGGCCTGCCCAGCTACACACGCATGTTCGGCCACGTGTTTTCCCCGGCGGTCACGCTGGTATTTGCCATCAAGACGCTGCTGTCGAGCCTGGCCGTGGCCCTGATTCCGATGACCGCCGGCCTGTACGACATGGGTGAGGGCGGGCCGCAGGAAAGCGAACTGGGCGGCCTGGCGCGCATGTTTGCCGTGCTGCTGCTGATTGAAGTGGCCTCGCTGGTGGGCAACTATTATTGAATTTGAGGAACCCAGCGCCCATGCAAGACCCCGCAACGCCCCCCCCAGTGCCGCCGCCTGTGGCCGAGGACATCCTGCGCCCCGTGGCGCACCTGGAACTCAAGGCCGTGGCACTGATGGTGTTCACCCTGGCGCTGATCGTCGGATCGGCGCTGTACCTGCTGTATGCGCGCGGCGCATTCGAGCCGACGCAGACGCTGGTGCTCACGGCCGACGACTCCGAAGGCGTGGTGGTGGGCATGGACATGACGTTTTCGGGTTTTCCCATCGGCCGGGTGCGCCGCATCGAGCTGGCGCCTGAGGGCAATGCGCGCATCGTGATCGACGTGCCGCGCAAGGACGCCCACTGGCTGCGCGTCTCCAGCATCTTCACGCTGGTGCGCGGCATGGTCGGCGGCACCAACATCCGCGCCTACAGCGGCATGCTGCAGGACGACCCCTTGCCCGATGGCGCCGTGCGCCCGGTGCTGCGCGGCGATGCCACGGCAGAAATTCCGCAGCTCATGGCCTCGGCACGCGAGCTGCTGACCAATCTCAATGCCCTCACCGCCCAGGACTCTGCCCTGGGCGCCAGCATGGCCAATGTGCAGGCGCTGACCGAGCGCCTCAATGGGCCGGGCGGCGCGCTGCAACTGTTGATGGGCAATGAGCAGGATGCGCGCAAGATCGTCGCCACGCTCGACCGCACCAACGCGCTGCTGGCGCGCATCGACAGCATGGCCGCCAAAGCCGACGCCCAGGTTTTCGGCCCCGGAGGCGTGATGCCCGAAGTGCAGGCCACGGTCGTCCAGCTTGGCGGCCTGCTGGCCGACACCCGTGCCAGCCTGAAAAAGGTTGATGCCGTGCTGGCCGAGGTGCAGGCCGTGGGCGCCAACGTGCGCGAAGGCACGGCCGACCTGGGCGCGCTGCGCGCCCAGGTCGAATCGAACCTGCGCAAGATCGACAGCCTGGTGAACGAAATCAACCGCAAATGGCCCTTTGCCCGCGAGACGGAGATCAAGCTGCCATGACCCCACCCGTACAGCGTGCCGCGCGGCAGCTTCGCAACAGCCTGCTGGCGCTGGCATGCACTGCCCTGGTGGCGTGTTCGAGCAAACCCCCGGTCCCCGACTGGCAGATGAGCGCCCATGGCGCCTCGCAGAAGGCCGTGGAGGCCTATCTTTCTGGCAACACCCGCGTCGCCAACCTCGAATTTTCCCGTGCGCGCCAGGAAACCGCCCGCACCGGCCAGCCCACACTGATGGCACGGGTGGTGTTGCTGGAATGCGCTGCGCGCGTGGCCAGCCTGGAGCCCGGCGCCTGCAGTGCCTTTGATGCCCTGCGCGAAGACGCTGCACCGGCCGAACAGGCCTACGCCCGCTACCTTGCCGGGCAACTGGCACCGCAGGATGCGGCCTTGCTGCCTCCCGCCCAGCAGGCGGTGGCGGCGGCGCGCCCGGGCAGTGCGGCCCCCTTGCTGGCGGCCATGCCCGACCCGCTTTCCCGCATGGTGGCTGCGGGGGTGTTGCTGCAAACCGGCGCAGCCGACCCGCAGGTGATGCGTGTGGCCACGGACACCGCGTCAGCCCAGGGCTGGCGCCGCCCCTTGCTGGCCTGGCTGCAGCTGCAGGCCCAGCGGGCCGAGCAGGGCGGTGACGCCGATGCCGCGGCACGGCTGCGGCGGCGCATGGATGTGGTGGAGCAGGGCGGCACCCTGCGGTAGTGGCGGGTCAGTCGGCCCCAGCGGCTTCCACCACCCGGCCCAGACCGTCGATCACGCCGCTCATGGCGTCGGCCGACTGAACGGTGGCGTCGGGCAGCAAGAGGGTGGCCCAGGCCATCAGGGCCAATGCCACGGCAACAGCAAACTCCAGCAGGGCACGCAAGGGCCGCTGGCTGGGCGGCGGGGGTAGTCTGCGAGGCATGGTGAACCTTTCTCTGCACGCGGTCTGGAAAACAACGCGCCAGTCCACGGAATTACAGCGCTGCGCTGGCGCGAGCGCTGTCGGACAAAACCGCATTTACGGCTTCAGCCCCGACCCGGTGCCTGCTACGATGCCCCACCATGGGCGACGCAAAGAACCACACCGCACACCCACCCCCTTCCGCCCTGCCGGCCGAGCCCCTGGGTCCTCTGCCACCAATGTCGCCGGAGCTGCGGCTGCAGTTTTCTGGGGCGCTGGAGGACGATTTCGGCCGCTACTACCACCATGCCATGCTGTTGCGCATGCGCTGGGCGCTGGGGGTGGCCATGGGCTTGTTCCTGCTGTTTGCGCTGCTGGACGCCATCAGCCTGCCCGAGCAGGTGCGCAACCCGGTGCTGGGGCTGCGCCTGGGCCTGATGCTGCCGGTGCTCACGGTGGCGTGGCTGTCCACCTACCCGGCGCGCCTGCACCCCTACATGCAGTGGATTGGCGGCGCTGCAGCGCTGATCTGTGGGCTGGGCGTGGTGGGCATCATCTGGTTCGCCCGCATTCACGCGTATCCGCTGCCCTATGAGGGCATCCTGCTGGTCACCTTCTACTTCTACTTTCTGACGGGCTTGCGCTTCGTGCCCGCCGCCGTGTGCGGGTGGGTGACCTTTCTGGTCTACCTGGGCATGGAACTGCAGTCCGGACTGCCTGCCATTGCACTGCTCTACAACGCGTTTTTCCTGGGAACGGCCAACATCATCGGCTCGGTGGGGTGCTTCTTTCTGGAGCACGCCATGCGGCAGAACTTTCTGTCGCGCATCCAGTTGCAGGAACTGGCCGAGCGCGACTTTCTGACCGGACTGCTCAACCGCCGCGCGTTCAGCGCCCGGGCGGGCAATATCTGGCGCCAGGCCCTGCGGGAGCACCATGCACTGGGCGTGGCGATGATGGATGTGGACTATTTCAAGCGTTACAACGACCACTACGGACACGCGGCCGGCGACGAGACGCTGAGAAAGGTCGCGCACGTCATTGGCAGCCACGCCCGCCGCCCGCTCGACATCACGGCGCGCTATGGCGGAGAAGAATTCGTCGGCCTGTGGTACCACCTGAGCGAAGAACACCTGCGGGCCATCATGGAGCGCATTCGCGCCGACATTGCTGCGCTGAACCTGCCCCACGTCACCTCGGAGGCGGGCGACCGCGTGAGCATCAGCATCGGCGTGGCCTACCTGAGCCCGCAGCCGCACCAGGGCCTGGAAGACGCACTGCGCCTGGCCGACGTGGCGCTGTACCTGGCCAAGGAGCAGGGGCGCAACCGCGTGGTTTGCAAGCGGCCCGGTGACGACCTGCCCAGCACGCATTGATGCGGCGATGCCCG
>Ga0156173_127_pt1 | contig 66746 bp, 55 predicted proteins | sample RifCSPlowO2_12_FD_107826 | JGI IMG/M metagenome (GOLD analysis project Ga0156173, IMG submission 107826) | Burkholderiales bacterium RIFCSPLOWO2_12_FULL_64_33
CTACCGGCAACTAGCCAGTCAGCCCTCCATGATGGTGGGCTGACTTAAACCAACCGGCCTCCACGAATCCCGGGGCGATTCAGAAAGTGATCTTCGAGAGTTTTTGCTCAAGTCAGGATTGTTAAAGAAAGCCGCCAACATCAAACGCCTGAGAATTCACAACTACATGTATGAGCAGTTTTGGGGAGTGCGTATCGGTGAATACAAAGAGCCTCACCTGCTGCCTATTAGCGATGCACGAATCAACCAGGCTATCAGGGCCTACCGCAGGCAAGCCGGACAAAAAGCCCCACCAGCACAGAAGTCATACACATCCCCCAGAACACAGCAGCCCGGTAATCATCAATGAGGTTCTATGTGTTTTCCACGCCCTCTCCTACGCGCACCAGCCTAACTGTCGTTCAACGCGGACACCAACACTGGCCATGCCTTCGGCATTCTCATGGTCAGTGTTGGTGCCCTCCGGCCTTCGGCCTACGGCGCCGGTTAGCCTAGGGCGTTAGCCATCACAAATCCACGGTGCATATATGCAAGAACAGAAAAACGAATCCATAAAACAGAAGCTCATTGACTACGAAGCCCACATAGATGCTTACAGGGCCTCACTCAACGCCGAGGGCGTTTGGCTCTTCCTCGCTACGCTGGGTTGCTGGAGTGTGGGCCACGCTCCATCACAGCTTTACGCAATCGCCATCACGTTCATCTTGTTCTCACACCGAATCTACTCAAAACTTAGTGATAAGAGGCCGTTCTCTTCCATCACCAAGGACTTGGAAAACACAATCAAAAAAGAACTCGAGGAAGGTGATACGCAAAAGGCTAGGCTTCATGATTTACACCAAATTCGAGATATAAAGTTAGCTACCAAGAGTCACCTCAAATCAACTGCAATCTTCTTGCTTTGTTACTCATTCCTTGCAGTTACCCTGTGGCATTCGTTCGAAGTCGCCGGTCGATAATGGCTAACAATACATTCAAGTTCGCTCCCTTCGGTCGCTGGGACGCGCCGCAAGCGGCGCGCCCCTTAACTTAAACGCTAGACCTCACAGATACGCCGCGCAGTAAACAGGACTGAGACTTTCTATGAAACTCTACGGATACCCTGACGAGGGGCTCCCGGTCGAAGAAATCGTCCCGGCGAAACTGGCCGAAGTGACGGTGAACGCAACCCCTGCAGAACTCCGGCGGATGGCGGAATTTCTTAGGTTTTGCGCCAACGAAATGGACCGCATGGGAGATGCGTACGGTCATATCCACTTGTCCGATCACATGAAGGATTTTCGCAACTCTCCGCAATTCGTGGTGATGGGGTTCGAGAGTGAGGTCTAACAGGTCGTATATGGACTCCCCCACAACAGCAAGAGCCTGATCGATTGGGGACCAGTGGGTAAAACACCTACAGTCGTATATCCGGCATCTGTAGTGGACTCGTTTTTGGTCCGTGCCGACATGGAATCTGCGTCACCGCGTCGCCACGCGTTACAAGCGGCAGGCAAGCGACCGGAAGAGTTATCGGCGTAGTACGGTGTGGGAGGAACCCGATGGGCCATGATGGTCGATCAACCCCGCCGCAAGTGGTGAAGGGGACTGGCTCTACTCCGCCGTCCCCAACCCCAACTGCTGCAAAAACGGCAGCGTCTTCTCCGCCGCCCGCTGCCCCTCGGCAATAGCCTCTTCGGCGCGGTAGAAGTCCATCAGGCCCAGGTGCGCCAGTTGCGGCGCAATCACCACCTCGGGTGGGTCGCCGGCCATGCGGCTGCGGGTGATGCGCACCTGCATGATGTTGACGCTGGCCAGCACCACTTCCAGCAGCGATGGCGTGGGTACACGGGCCGGGTCGGGGGTGGGCAGCATGGATGCAAAGCCGTCCTGCAGGCGGCTGAGCCAGCCGGCGGTGTCCTCATCGTCCTCCGGTGCCTCGGCGGGCGGCTTGGCCGCGCCGTTGGCGCCGGGCTTGCGCAGGTGGCGGCCCAGGATGTCGGCGTTCAGGTCCACGGCGATCACGATGTCGGCCCCCATGGCGCGCGCGAGCGACACGGGTACGGGGTTGACCAGCCCGCCATCGACCAGCAGGCGGCCTTCGCGCTGGGCGGGGGTGAACAGGCCGGGCAACGCCATGGAGGCACGCACTGCGTCAGCCGTGGAGCCGGTGCGCAGCCACACCTCGCTGCCCGAATGCAGGCCCGTGGCCACGGCTGCAAACGGGATGTCCAAGGATTCGATGGGGCGGTCGGAGAAGCGGTTGCGGAAGAAGTCGATCACCCGCTCGCCCTTGAGCATGCCGCCCGCCAGTTTGAAGTCCATGAACGAGAACATGGTGCGCCCGGTCAGGCCGCGCGCCCATTGCTCGAAGCGGTCCAGCTCGCCCAGCGCGTAGGCCGCGCCCACCACGGCGCCAATCGAGGCGCCGCACACCAGGTCGGGCTTTATGCCCGCCTGCTGCAGCGCGCGGATCACGCCGATGTGCGCCCAGCCGCGCGCCGAGCCGCTGCCCAGCGCCAGGCCAATGACAGGTTTGCGGTTCATGGTTGCGGCTCCGTGGGTGCCGGTGAGGCCAGCAGGGCCAGCATGCCGGCTTCGTCGAGCACGGGCACGCCCAGTTCCTGGGCCTTGGCGAGCTTGCTGCCCGCCTCCTCGCCCGCCACGACGTAGTGCGTTTTCTTGCTCACCGAGCCGGCCACCTTGGCGCCGGCGGCCTCCAGCAGTTCCTTGGCGGCGTCGCGGCTCAGCGTGGGCAGCGTGCCGGTGAGCACCACCGTCTTGCCCGCCAGCGGCAGCGTGGCGCGCTCGGCCGGGGCACCCTCTTCCCAGGTCACGCCGCAGGCGCGCAGTTGCTCCACCACCTCGCGGTTGTGCGGCTGGGCGAAGAAGGTGTGGATGGCCTCGGCCACCACGGGGCCCACGTCGTTCACCTGCAAAAGCTGGTCGACCGTGGCGTCCATGATGGCGTCCAGGCTGCCGAAGTGCCGCGCCAGGTCCTTGGCCGTGGCCTCGCCCACCTGGCGGATGCCCAGCGCGAACAGAAAGCGCGGCAGCGTGGTGCGCTTGGACTTTTCCAGCGCGGCCAGCACGTTCTGCGCCGATTTTTCGGCCATGCGGTCGAGCGCGATGAGCGCCGTGAGGCCCATGCGGTACAGGTCGGGCAGCGTGCGGATCACGCCCTGGTCCACGAGCTGGTCCACCAGCTTGTCGCCCAGGCCCTCGATGTCCATGGCGCGGCGCGCGGCGAAGTGCAGCAGGGCCTCTTTGCGCTGCGCGGGGCAGAACAGGCCGCCGGTGCAGCGGTGGTTGGCCTCGCCCTTCTCGCGCACCACGGCGCTGCCGCACACGGGGCACTGCGCGGGCATGCGGAAGTTGGGCACGTAGCCGCTGCGCTGGCCGGGCACCACGCCCACCACCTCGGGAATCACGTCGCCCGCACGGCGCACGATGGCGGTGTCACCCACGCGCACACCCTTCTTGCGGATCTCGAACAGGTTGTGCAGCGTGGCGTTGGTGACAGTGACGCCGCCCACGAACACCGGCGCCAGCCGCGCCACGGGCGTGATCTTGCCGGTGCGGCCCACCTGCACGTCGATGGCTTCGATGCGCGTGGCCATCTCCTGCGCCGGGTATTTGTGCGCCACGGCCCAGCGCGGCTCGCGCGTCTTGAAGCCCAGCTGGCGTTGCAGCGCCAGGCTGTTGACCTTGTAGACCACGCCGTCGATGTCGTAGGGCAGCGCGTCGCGGCTGGCGCCGACTTGCTGGTGGAATGCTACCAATTCAGCAGCACCTTGCGCAGTCTGCACCTGCTCTGCGACCGGAAAACCCCATTTTTTGAGGGCCTGCAGCAGTTCAAAGTGCGTGGCGAACGCCGGGCCGCCCTCGGCCTCGGGCGTGATGGCGCCCAGCCCGTAGGCAAAGAAGCGCAGCGGGCGTTGCGCGGCGATGCCCGAGTCGAGCTGGCGCACGGCGCCGGCAGCGGCGTTGCGCGGGTTCACGAAGGTCTTGCCGCCCTGCGCGCGCTGGCGCTCGTTGAGCGCGTCGAAATCGGCGCGGGGCATGTAGACCTCGCCGCGCACTTCCAGCAGCGGTGGTACGCCAGCGGGCAGCATGAGGGGAATCTGGCGGATGGTGCGGATGTTGTGTGTGACGTCCTCGCCCACCTCGCCGTCGCCGCGCGTGGCGGCCTGCACCAGCTTGCCGTGCTCATAGCGCAGGCTCATGGCCAGGCCGTCGAACTTGGGTTCGGCCACGTATTCGACCAGCGGGTCGCCCTCTTTCAGCCCCAGCTCGCGGCGCACGCGCGCGTCGAAGGCCTGGGCGCCGCTGGCCTCGGTGTCGGTCTCGGTGTGGATGCTGAGCATGGGCACCGCGTGGCGCACGGGGGCCAGGCCCTCCATCACGGCGCCAATCACGCGCTGCGTGGGCGAGTCGGGGGTGATGAGGTCGGGGTGCTCGGCCTCCAGCGCCTGCAGTTCGCGAAACACGCGGTCGTACTCGGCGTCGGGCACGGAGGGCGCATCCTGCACGTAGTATTCGTGCGCCCAGCGGTTCAGGCGTGTGCGCAGCGCTTCCATTTCGATAGCTGCTTGCGCTTTACCCGTGGGCTCTGGAGCCGAAAATAGGTCCAATTTTTCGTTCATCTCAGTGATCCATAGACCTGTGCGCAACCCGTAACCCATGAAACTGGCGCTGCCCAGGCCAGCGGCCAACGTGCAAGGGCCGCCAGCAAACCACTGTGTAGGCACTGGTGGCGTCCCCCTGCCCGCATCGCGCAGCGATGCGAGAGCGGGGGGAAGGCGCGAAGCGACTCAGGGGGGCTTCCTTAACTAAACAGCCTGCGGGCCTGCATCGACCCCGCCGACAGGTCGCGGCTGTCAAGCTGGTCGTACAACTGTTCCAGGTCGTCGCCAATCGGGTCCATGGCCATGGCCGGCAGGGCAATGCCGTTCTGGTCGCACAGCACGCCATCCATGGCCTTGCACAGCGCCAGGGCCATTTCGCGCAGCCGGGCAAAGGGCTGCTCGGTGCGCAGCACCTGGGCCACGTCCAGGCTCAGCGAGAGTTCGCGGATGGCCGACTGCTCGGGGTCGTCGGACAGGGCGGCCTGGGTGTCGAAGCCCAGCACCAGCACGGGCGGACGGCCGGGCGCGTCCGAGGGCAGCACCATGCGCCCGGGAATTGCGCCGGCCACAAAACCGAGCCGTGCGGCGCTTTGCTGCAGGTAGCCGGGGCTCCAGGCGGCCTGGCGCGCACGCAGCACAAAGGCCAGCTGCGCGTCGTGCTCGCTGGCGAACTGGTCGAGTTCGCGCGCGCGTGCCACTTCCTGGCGCATGTCGGGAAACTCGGCCGTGGCGTTGAGGGCATCGGCAAACGCCTGGGCCTTGACGACGAATTCGGAAAACTCGATCTCGTTGAGCGCACCCATGCGGTTGGCCAGTTGCACCCCTGCCTGGAAGGCGCGGTAGCGCTGGCCCGGAGCCGGGGTTTCCCACTGTTGCTGCGCCTCGTTGAAGCCTTCAATGGCAAAGGGCTTGCTGCCCGCCCGGCGCGTGGGCGGCATGGCCGCCAGGGCGGCCTCGCCCGACACCGGCTGCTCGCACACGATGGGCGCCATGGCGTCGATCAGCGGGTCGAGCACGGCCCAGCGGTCGTGGCTGCCCTGCGGCGGTACGGGCAGCACCAACGCGTCGTCCAGGTCCACGCCATGCAGGGCCGGGTCGGGTCCGTGGTCCAGGCCGTGCACCGGGCTGACGGAGTGCGGCGCGCCCTCGGCGTCCAGCGCGGGCTCGTGGCGCTGCATCGGCTCGGCATGTCGCTCGCCCTCGGGCGGCAGCGCCTTGCGGGGGGTGTTGCGGTGCGTGGTCCAGGCGTTGTAGGCCACGATCAGGGCCAGCAACACGGCGCCGATGACGGCCAGGCTGATTTGCAGGGTGCTCATGGTGGTGTCGGAAGTGGGTTCAGGCGTCGGCCATGGAAAGGGCGGACTCCATGTCCACCGCCACGATGCGCGAGACGCCCTGCTCCTGCATGGTCACGCCGATCAGTTGCTCGGCCATTTCCATGGCGATCTTGTTGTGGCTGATGAACAGGAACTGGGTGCCCTGCTTGCTCATGCTGGTGACCAGCTTGGCATAGCGCTCGGTGTTGGCGTCGTCCAGCGGGGCGTCCACCTCGTCCAGCAGGCAGAACGGCGCGGGGTTGAGCTGGAAGATGGCAAACACCAGCGCGATGGCGGTGAGCGCCTTCTCGCCGCCCGAGAGCAGGTGGATGGTCTGGTTCTTCTTGCCCGGCGGCTGGGCCATGACCTGCACGCCGGAATCGAGGATTTCGTCGCCGGTGATGATGAGCCGCGCCTGCCCGCCGCCAAACAGCTCGGGAAACATGCGCCCGAAGTGGTGGTTGACCGAATCAAACGTGCCCGAGAGCAGGTCGCGCGTTTCGGCGTCGATCTTGCGGATGGCGTCTTCCAGCGTGTTCATGGCCTCGGTCAGGTCGGCGGTCTGCGCGTCGAGGAAGGTCTTGCGTTCGCGCGCGATGGCCAGTTCTTCCAGCGCGGCGAGGTTCACCGCACCCAGGGCGGCAATCTCGCGGTGCAGGCGGTCGATTTCGCCCTGCAGGCTGGAGAGGCGCACGCTGCCGTCGGCCACCGATTGCGCCACGGCCTCCAGATCGGCCTGGGCATCCTGCAGGAGCGTGGTGTACTGCTCCAGGCCCAGGCGCGCGGCTTGTTCCTTGAGCTGCAGTTCGGTGATGCGGGCGCGCAGCGGGTCCATGGCGCGCTCCAGTTGCATGCGCCGCTCGTCGCTGCCGCGCAGCCGGGTGGTGAGGTCGTCGTACTGGCTGCGCTGCGCGGCCAGTTCCTTCTCGCGCTCCATCTTCTGCGCCAGCACGTCCTGAAGGCCGCCCTGCGCGGCCGCGTCGGACAGGCGCTCCAGTTCACCCTGCGCGCGCTGGCGCTCGTCCTGCAGGGCCTGCGCCTGCTGGTCGGCGGTGGCCAGGGTGCGCGCGAGTTCGGCGCGGCGCGCCTCCAGGCTGCGCTGCGAGAACGTGGCCTCTTGCGCCTGGCGCTCCAGGCTGCGCTGCTGTTCGCGGCTTTCTGCCAGCTTGCGTTCGGCCTCGATCACGCGGTCACCGAGCTGGGCGTGGCGCTCCTGGCTGTCGGCGAGCTGCATGTCCAGCTCTTCAAAGCGCGCCTCGGCCGTCACGCGGCGTTCCTGCAGGTCGGCGAGCTGCGCCTCGACCTCGGCGAGGTCAGCGCCGATCTGCTCGCTGCGCGCGCGCGTCTGCTCCACCAGCTGCGCCAGGCGCAGGTGCTCCACCTGCAGCTCGTGCGCGCGGCCCTGGGCCTCGCTGGCCTCGCGGCGCACGCCGGTCAGGCGCTGGGTGGCGTCGGCATACGCGCTTTCCGCGCGAACCAGGGCCGTGCGCGACTCTTCGGCGATCAGGGCCTGGGCGCGCAACTCCTTGTCGAGGTGCTCGATCTCCTGCGCGCGGGCCAGCAGGCCCGACTGCTCGGAGTCTTGCGCATAAAAGCCCACGCTGTGCGCGGTGACGGCATGGCCGCCCGGAATGTAGATGGCTTCGCCGGCCTGGAGCTGGTCGCGCTTGGCCAAGGCTTCGTCGAGCGTGGGCGCGGTGTAGCAGCCGTGCAGCCAGTCGCTGAGTACCGCGTTCAGACCGGCGTCGTTGATGCGCAGCAGGTCGGCCAGGCGCGGCAGGCGGGCCGCCGGGGCGGGCTGCGCGGCGGCGGGCGGGCTGAAGAAAGCCAGCTTGGCCGGAGGCGCATCGGTGCCGCCCGAGCCCAGGAAGCCGCGCACCATGTCCAGGCGCCCCACTTCGAGCGCGCCCAGGCGCTCACGCAGCGCGGCTTCCAGGGCGTTTTCCCAACCGGTTTCAATGTGGATGCGGCTCCAGAGGCCGGCCAGGCCGTCGAGCCCGTGCTTGGCCAGCCAGGGGCGCAGCTTGCCGTCGGTCTTGACCTTTTCCTGCAGGGCCTTGAGGGCCTCCATGCGCGCCGACAGGTCGGCCTGGCGCGCGCTCTCGTCGTTCACGGCCTGCTGGCGCGCACGCCGATCGTTGTCGAGCCGGGGCACGGCCTCCTGCAGTTCCTCAAGGCGGGCGGCGGCCAGTTCCTGGGCTTCCTGCGCCTCGTCGAGCTGGCTGCGCAGGTTCGCGAGGCGCGCTTCGTCGGGCGCGGCCAGGGCATTGCGGTCGGCGCGCAGGCGCTCGTGGCGGGCATCAAGCTGGCGGCTTTGTTCGTCAATGTTGCGCTGCTCTGCGGCCAGCACCTGAATCTGCTGCTGCACCTGGGCCACAGCGGTGCGCTGTTCGTTCGCCTGGTTCTGGCTTTGGCGCAGGGCGTCTTCGAGGTCGGGCAGGCGCATGGCCTGCTCTTCCACCTGGGCGGCCAGCAGTTCGGCCTTTTCTTCGGCATCGACACCCGCACCGGCGAGGTTTTCCAGCTCGACCTCGGCTTCTTCGCGCCGGGCCTGCCACTGGGTGATCTGCTCGGCCAGCGTGACAAGGCGCTGCTCCACGCGCTGGCGGCCTTCAATCACGTAGCGGATTTCGGCCTCCAGGCGCCCCACCTCGGCCGTGGCCTCGTAAAGACGGCCCTGGGCCTGGTTGACCTGGTCACCGGCGGCGTAATGCGCCTGGCGGATGGTCTCCAGCTCCGATTCCACATGGCGCAGGTCGGCCATGCGGGCTTCGAGGTCGTTGACAGCCTGCAGGCCCTCCAGGCGCACCTTGGTCTGCTGCTCCTCGGCATCGGCGCGCTTCAAAAACCACTGCTGGTGCTGCTTCAGCGTCGCGTCCGCCTGCAGGAGGTTGTAGCGCGCGGCCACCTCGGCCTGTTTTTCGAGCTTTTCGAGGTTGGCGTTCAGTTCACGCAGGATGTCTTCGACCCGCGTGAGGTTCTCGCGCGTGTCGTGCAGCCGGTTTTCGGTTTCGCGCCGACGCTCCTTGTATTTGGAGACGCCCGCCGCTTCTTCCAGGAACAGGCGCAGCTCTTCGGGGCGCGACTCGATGATGCGGCTGATGGTGCCCTGGCCAATGATGGCGTAGGCGCGCGGCCCCAGGCCCGTGCCCAGAAAAACGTCCTGCACATCGCGCCGGCGCACGGGCTGGTTGTTGATGTAGTAGCTGCTGTTGCCGTCGCGCGTCAGCACGCGCTTGACAGCGATCTCGCCGTACTGGTTCCACTGGCCACCGGCGCGGTGATCCTGGTTGTCGAACACCAGCTCCACGCTGGAGCGGCTGGCCGGCTTGCGCGAGGTGGTGCCGTTGAAGATCACGTCCTGCATCGACTCGCCACGCAATTCGCTGGCCTTGGACTCGCCCAGCACCCAGCGCACTGCATCCATGATGTTGGACTTGCCGCAGCCGTTCGGCCCCACCACGCCCACCAGTTGCCCTGGCAGCATGAAGTTGGTGGGCTCGGCAAACGACTTGAAGCCTGAGAGTTTGATGGAGTTGAGACGCACGGATCACCCTGTAGCGCCGCTGGCGGGAAGGCCAGGGCCGGTCAACACACCCACACGTCGCTGCATTGCAACAAGCGGCCTGTGGGCAAGGCGCCGATGTTACCCGAGCGCTGCCGCCCGCAACGCGACCCGGGGCGGCGGTAAGAGTTCGCAACAAACGGCAATACAAGGTATCAGACGCCGAAAAAACCGTTGCGCCGTGCAAGACTCTGGCCACTTTTTCTCCGGAAACCGGCCGTGACCACCCTTTCCCCCGCAGCCCAAGCCCCTGAAGCCCTCATTCCGCCTTCTGTGGCCGAACCCGTCGATCCCTGGAAAGTACCCGCCCTGGCGTTGTCCAGCGCGCTGGCCATGGCGGCCTGCGGCGGCGGGGGTGGGCCCGAGAGTGCCGATCCGCCATCCGACCTGCCCGTGACGCGCAGCGTGGAGGAATCGGCCCGCTTCCTGGCGCAGTCCACGTTGGGCGCAGGCCGGTCCGAGGCACAGGTATTGTCGCAACGCAGCCTGGACGACTGGCTGAATGAGCAGTTTGCACGGCCTCCTTCCATGGGCCACGTTGACTGGCTGCGCTCGCAGGGCTATGAGGCGGAGGAGTTCCGCTACAGCCAGCGCGGGCTGGACAACACCATCTGGCGGGCTTTCATCGGCGGCGATGATCCCCTGCGCCAGCGCATGGTGTTCGCACTGTCAGAGATCTCTGTCGTCTCGGTGCTTGGTGTGGATAGCGCGTGGCGCCAGTTCGCACTGGCCTACTACCTCGACATCCTGCAGGCGCATGCCTTCGGCAACTACCGTCAGTTGCTCGAAGCCATCACGCTGAGCCCCGCCATGGGCTACTACCTCACGTTCCGGGGCAATGCCAAGACCAACCCCAAGACCGGCAGCCAGCCCGATGAGAACTATGCGCGCGAGCTGATGCAGCTTTTCTCCATCGGCCTGGTGCAGCTTCAACCCGACGGCACGCCCGTACTGCGCAACGGCCAGCCGGTCGAGACCTACCGCGCCGAGGACGTCAGCGGCCTGGCGCGCGTTTTCACAGGTTGGGATCTCGACACCGCTGGCATGGTCAAGCCTTATCCGCCCGACCAGATGTGCCGCCCCCTGGTGCAGGTGTCCACTCGCTACGAAACCGGCCCCAAGCAGTTTCTCGGTACCACCATCCCCGACGCCACCGACGCGCGCACCGCCTTGCGCATGGCCCTGGACGCCCTCTTCGCCCACCCCAATGTGCCGCCGTTCGTCAGCCGCCAGCTTATACAGCGCCTGGTCACCAGCAACCCCAGCCCCGCCTATGTGGGCCGCGTGGCCGCTGTGTTCACCAACAACGGCCTGGGCGTGCGCGGTGACCTGCGCGCCGTGGTGCGCGCCATCCTGCTCGACCCCGAAGCGCGCGATCCGGCCCGCCTGCAAGACCCCGCCTGGGGCAAACTGCGCGAGCCGGTGCAGCGCTTCGTGCACTGGGCGCGTGCCTTTCGCGCCACCTCGGCGGGCGGGATCTGGGACATCGGCGACCTCTCCGATCCCGGCGCACGCCTGGGGCAAAGCCCGCTGCGCTCACCCTCGGTGTTCAACTTCTTCCGCCCCGGCTATGTGCCGCCCCACACCACCCTGGCCAACAGGGGCCTGGTGGGCCCGGAGTTCCAGATCACCAATGAATCCACCGTGGCGGGGTACGTGAACTTCATGCAGCGGGCCGTGGCCGGCAGAAACATAGGCGATCTGCGCGCTGATTACAGCAGCCTGCAACCGCTGGCTGCCAACGCTCAAGCCCTGGTGGCCGAGGTGGCACTGGTGCTTACCGCCGGGCACATGTCGGCGGCCACCCAGTCGCTCATCGCCACTGCCGTGCAGTCCATGCCCGCCAAGACGGACACCGATCTGCTGAACCGCGTTCACGCCACGCTCACGCTGGTGCTGGCGTCACCCGAATACATCGTCCAGAAATGAGGCCGGCCATGCACACACCCGACGCCATCGCCCCCGACAACGCCTCGCGCCGTGCCTTCCTTCGCCGTTCGGGCGCCGTCTCGCTCGCTGCAAGCGCCGCGCCCTGGGCGCTGGCGCTGTCGTCCATCGGCGACGCCGCCGCGCAAAGCGCCACCGACTACAAGGCGCTGGTCTGCGTCTTCCTGCAAGGCGGCAACGACACCTGGAACACCGTGGTGCCCTACGACACCACACACCACGCGCTCTACCAGGGCCTGCGCAGCAACATCGCATATGCGCGTGACGCGCTGGCCGCCGGCGCGCTCGACCCTCTGGGCGGCAGCGGCGACGGGCGCCAGTTCGCGCTTGCCCCCACGCTGGCCAGCGGCCTGCTGCCGCTGTTCCAGCAGGGGCGGCAGGCGGTAGTGCACAACGTGGGCACACTGGTGCAACCCACCACCAAGGCGCAATACCAGGCACGCTCGGTGCCCCTGCCCCCGAAGCTGTTCTCGCACAACGACCAGCAGTCGTACTGGCAGGCCTCGTCGGCCGAGGGCGCCACCAGCGGCTGGGGCGGGCGCATGGGCGACCTGTTTGCCTCGGGCAACGGCACCTCCACCTTCACCTGCATCAACGTGGCCGGCAACGCCGTCTTCCTCTCGGGCGACATCGCCATTCCCTACCAGGTGACGACCAGCGGCGCTGTGCCGGTCAACGGCATCAAGAGCCCGCTGTTCGGCTCCAGCGCCGCCTCGCAGGCGCTGCGCCAGCTCATGACGGCACCGTCGAGCCACTGGCTCGCGCACGAGCATGCGCGCATCGCCCAGCGCAGCATCCAAGCGGGCGAGCAGATCACCAGCGCGCTGGCAGCCACGCCACTGCCTGTGACCTTCCCCACCGGCAACCGGCTGGCCGACCAGCTCGGGTTGGTGTCGCGCATGATCGCCGCACGCCAGCAGCTCGGCTTGCGGCGCCAGGTGTTCTTCGTGGCGCTGGGCGGCTTCGACACGCACGACCGGCAACTGGCCGTGCACCCCGGCCTGCTGGGCAACGTGGGCGATGCCCTCGCCGCCTTCCACCGCGCCACCGAGGTGCTGGGCGTGGCGCAGCAGGTCACCAGCTTCACCGCCACCGACTTCGGCCGCACGCTGGTGAGCAACAACGACGGCTCGGACCACGGCTGGGGCTCGGCCCAGCTCGTGCTCGGCGGCGCCGTGCAGGGCGGGCGCCTCTACGGTGCGGCCCCCGTGCCCGCCCACAACGGCCCCGACGACGTGGGCCAGGGCCGCCTGCTGCCCGCCGTGGCCGTGGAGCAGTACGCCGCCACCCTGGCGCGCTGGTTCGGTGTGCCCGCTGGCGACCTGCCCATGGTGCTGCCGCGCCTGGGCAATTTCGGCACGGCCGACCTGGGATTCATGACGGCCTGACCCTGGATTTGCGCATGAAATCGGGCTCCAGCGCCCATTCAGCAATCGCCAGCAGCTACTTATTCGATAGCGTCCGCTGCAACACCGGGTAAGGCGCCAGCGTGCTGCGGCGCTCATCCACCTCCAGCGCGCGGCCCACGGGCGGGAAGGCGCGCTGCGGGCAGCTCGCGCGCTCGCACACCTTGCAGCCCATGCCGATGGGCACGGCCGCGGCCGGGTCGGCCAGGTTCAGGCCCTTGGCATACACCCAGCGCGGCGCGTGCTCGATGTCGCAGCCCAGCGCCACCGCGTGCAGCTTGCCCGGCGCACCCCAGGCGCCGCCGCCGTGCTGCACGGTGCGCGCCACCCAGAGGTATGTGCGCCCGTCGGGCATGCGCGCCAATTGCGTGACGATGCGGCCGGGTTGCGCGAAGGCCTCGTACACGTTCCAGAGCGGGCAGGTGCCGCCGATGCGCGAGAAGTGGAAGTGCGTGGCCGACTGGCGCTTGGAGATATTGCCCGCCCGGTCCACGCGGATGAAGATGAACGGAATGCCGCGCGCCTGCGGCCGCTGTAGCATCGACAGCCGGTGGCACACCGCCTCGAAGCCCACGCCGAAGCGCTGGCCCAGGCGCTCGATGTCGTAGCCCTCTTCCTCGGCCGCGCGCAGGAAGGCCGTGTACGGCATGAGCAGCGCCCCGGCGAAGTAGTTGGCCAGGCCGATGCGCGCAAGCTGCCGCGCCTCGCTGCTCGACAGGCGCGCGTCCTGCGCCAGGCGGCGCAGGACGGGTTCCATCTCCAGGAAGGCCAGTTGCGTGGCCATGTGGAAGTTTCGCTGCCCGCCCTCCAGCCGGTCCGACAGGTAGAGCACGCTGGAGGCCGCATCGAACAGGCGCAGCGTGCCGCCTTCAAGCACCGGCATCTCCGGCCCCGGCGTGACCACGCGCACGCCGTGCTGCTGCTCCAGCCGCTGCAGCAGCAGGCTTTCGGCGCGGCGCGGCTCCATGCCCCACTGCGCGGCGCAGTGCTCGGCGGCGGCGTCCAGCTCGGCCATGTGGTTGTGGTGGGCGAAGAAATAGTCGCGCACCTCTTCGTAGGCCATGGGCGGCGGCGCTTCGCCGCCCTGACCCGCGCGCTCGTCGCCCCAGGGCGCGGCCAGCGCGTCGAGGCGTTCGAGCGCCTGCCGGTAGCGCCCGTGCATGCCGATGAGGGTGCGCGCCACGGCGGGCATGCTGGCGGCCAGCTCGCGGATCTCGGCCAGCGACACCTGCTCCTGCCCCGCGCCGCCCGGCGACTGGTCGGCCAGCACCTCGTTCAGGCCGGAGATCAGGCGCGCCTCCTCGTCGTCGGAGAAGCGCTGCACGTCCACGCCCAGCGCGGCGCTGATCTTCAGCAGCACCGGCACCGTCAGCGGACGCTGGTTCTGCTCGATCTGGTTCAGGTAGCTGGCCGACAGGCCCAGCGTGCGCGCCAGCGCCACCTGCGTGAGGCCGCGTTCCTCGCGCAGGCGGCGCAGCTGCACGCCCATGAAGGTCTTGCGCATGGGGTTGTCTCCGGGTTATTCGCAAACTTCGCAATTTGCGGGTTTTTCCTTCGCAAACCTTCGCCAATTCAGTGCTTACATTGTAGAGGCGGCTTGCGTACATTGCGAATCATGCACCAGCCAGATGCCGGTGCACCACCTTTTTTGCAGTACAGGAGAACAACGCCATGAGCGCAACCGCCACCCCCGCCGTCAAGGCCAAGAAATCCGTCGCCCTCTCGGGCGTGACCGCCGGCAACACGGCCCTGTGCACCGTGGGTCGCAGCGGCAACGACCTGCACTACCGGGGCTACGACATCCTGGACATCGCCGAGGTCTGCGAATTCGAGGAGATCGCCCACCTGCTGGTGCACGGCAAGCTGCCCACGCGCGCCGAACTCAAGGCCTACAAGGCCAAGCTCAAGGCCCTGCGCGGCCTGCCCGCCAGCGTGAAGGACGCGCTGGAGAAGCTCCCGGCCAGCAGCCACCCCATGGACGTGATGCGCACCGGCGTCTCGGCCCTGGGCTGCGTGTTGCCCGAGAAGGACGACCACAACACGCCCGGCGCGCGCGACATCGCCGACCGCCTGCTGGCCAGCCTGGGCTCCATGCTGCTCTACTGGTACCACTGGAGCACGCAGGGCAAGCGCATCGGCGTCGAGACGGACGACGACTCCATCGGCGCGCATTTCCTGCACCTGCTGCACGGCCAGAAACCCAGCGCCGCCTGGGAGCGTGCCATGCACACCTCGCTGAACCTCTACGCCGAGCACGAGTTCAACGCCAGCACCTTCACCGCCCGCGTGATCGCCGGCACGGGCAGCGACATGCACTCCTGCATCGCCGGCGCCATCGGCGCGCTGCGCGGCCCCAAGCATGGCGGCGCCAACGAGGTGGCGTTCGAGGTGCAAAAGCGCTACGACACACCCGACGAGGCCGAGGCCGACATCCGCGCCCGCGTGGAACGCAAGGAGGTCGTCATCGGCTTCGGCCACCCGGTCTACACCGTGAGCGACCCGCGCAACGTGGTCATCAAGGGCGTGGCCAAACGGCTGTCCGAAGAGGCCGGCAGCACCCGGATGTACGACATCGCCGAGCGGCTCGAATCGGTGATGTGGGAAGTGAAAACCATGTTCCCTAACCTCGACTGGTTCAGCGCCGTGAGCTACCACATGATGCAGGTGCCCACGGCCATGTTCACGCCGCTGTTCGTGATCGCGCGCACCAGCGGCTGGGCCGCGCACGTCATCGAGCAGCGCATCGACAACAAGATCATCCGGCCCAGCGCGCACTACACCGGCCCGGACGACCTGTGCTTCGTGCCCATCGACGAGCGCAAGTAAATTCGACGCAACCGCCCCCACGCCATGAACACCCCTTACCGCAAGAACCTGCCCGGCACCGCGCTCGACTATTTCGACGCCCGCGCCGCCGTTGAACAACTGCGCCCCGGCGCCTGGGCCGAGATGCCCTACACCGCGCGCGTACACGCCGAGAACATCGTGCGCAAAGCCGACCCGGCCCAGCAGGACGGCTACCTGCTGCAGCTCATCGAGCGCCGCCGCGAGCGCGACTTTCCGTGGTACCCGGCGCGCGTGGTCTGCCACGACATCCTGGGCCAGACGGCCCTGGTGGACCTGGCCGGCCTGCGCGACGCCATTGCCACCGAGGGCGGCGACCCGGCGCAGGTGAACCCCGTGGTGCCAGTGCAGCTCATCGTGGACCATTCGCTGGCCGTGGAGTGCGGCGGCTTCGACCCCGATGCCTTCGCCAAGAACCGCGCGATTGAAGACCGCCGCAACGAAGACCGCTTCCACTTCATCGAATGGACGAAGAAGGCCTTCGCCAACGTGGAGGTGATCCCGGCGGGGAACGGGATCATGCACCAGATCAACCTGGAAAAAATGTCGCCCGTGGTGCAGGTGCAGAACGGCCTGGCCTACCCCGACACCTGCGTGGGCACCGACAGCCACACGCCGCACGTGGATGCGCTGGGCGTCATCGCCATCGGCGTGGGCGGCCTGGAGGCCGAGAACGTGATGCTGGGCCGCGCATCCATGATGCGCCTGCCCGAGATCGTGGGCGTGCGCCTCACCGGCCAGCGCCAGGACGGCATCACCGCCACCGATGTGGTGCTGGCGCTCACCGAATTCCTGCGCAAGGCCAAGGTGGTCGGCGCCTACCTGGAGTTCCATGGCGAGGGCGCGCGCAGCCTCACCATTGGCGACCGCGCCACCATTGCCAACATGGCGCCCGAATACGGCGCCACCGCCGCGCTGTTCGCCATCGACGAGCAGACGCTGGACTACCTGCGCCTTACCGGCCGCGCCGCCCGCCAGGTGGAGCTGGTCGAAACCTACGCCAAGGAGGCCGGCCTGTGGGCCGACACCCTGCAAGACGCCGTGTACGAGCGCACGCTGGAGTTCAACCTCTCCAGCGTGGTGCGCAACCTGGCCGGCCCCTCAAACCCGCATGCCCGCGTGGCCACCGCCGACCTGGCAGCCAAGGGCATCGCCGGCCCGTGGGCCATGCCCGCAGCCAGCGAAGGCACCATGCCCGACGGCGCCGTGGTCATCGCCGCCATCACCAGCTGCACCAACACCAGCAACCCGCGCAACGTGATCGCCGCCGCCCTGCTGGCGCGCAACGCCCGCGGCCTGGGTTTGAACCGCCAACCCTGGGTCAAAACATCCCTCGCCCCCGGCTCCAAGGCCGTGGAGCTGTACCTGCAGGAGGCCGGCCTGCTGGTGGACCTGGAAGCGCTGGGCTTTGGCATCGTGGGCTTTGCCTGCACCACCTGCAACGGCATGAGCGGCGCATTGGACCCCGCCATCCAGCAGGAGATCATCGACCGCAAGCTCTACGCCACCGCCGTGCTCTCGGGCAACCGCAACTTCGACGGGCGCATCCACCCCTACGCCAGCCAGGCCTTCCTGGCCTCGCCGCCGCTGGTGGTGGCCTACGCCCTGGCCGGCACCGTCCGCTTCGACATCGAGCGCGACGTGCTCGCCGTGGTGGACGGCCGCGAGATCCGCCTGCAAGACCTGTGGCCCAGTGATGCCGAAATCGACGCCGTGGTGCAGGCCGCCGTCAAGCCCGCGCAGTACCGCGCCGTGTACGAGCCCATGTTCGCCCTCCGGCGCGACGACGGCCAGCGCGTGAGCCCGCAGTACGCCTGGCGCGCCCAGTCCACCTACATCCGCCGCCCGCCCTACTGGGACACCAAGGGCGTGGGCGCGCTCGCCGCCCACCCGCGCACGCTCAAGAGCCTGCGCCCGCTGGCGATCCTGCCCGACAACATCACCACCGACCACCTCTCGCCCTCCAACGCCATCCTGGCGGACTCGGCGGCGGGCGAATACCTGGCGCGCATGGGCGTGCCGGAGGAAGACTTCAACTCCTACGCCACGCACCGGGGCGACCACCTCACCGCCATGCGCGCCACCTTCGCCAACCCGCAGCTGGTGAACGAGATGGCCGTGGTGGACGGCCAGGTGCGCAAGGGCTCGCTGGCCCGCGTGGAGCCCGAGGGCCAGGTGGTGCGCATGTGGGAGGCCATCGAAACCTACCTGGGCCGCCGCCAGCCGCTCATCGTCATCGCGGGCGCCGACTACGGCCAGGGTTCCAGCCGCGACTGGGCCGCCAAGGGTGTGCGCCTGGCGGGCGTGGAGGTGGTGGTGGCCGAGGGCTTCGAGCGCATCCACCGCACCAACCTCATCGGCATGGGCGTGCTGCCGCTCGAATTCCAGCCCGGCACCACCCGCCACACGCTGCAGCTCGACGGCACCGAAACCTTCGACGTGGCAGGCGCGCTGCAGCCGCGCGCCGTGCTGTCGCTCATCGTGCGCCGCAAAAATGGCGAAGTGCTGCAGGTGCCCGTGCAATGCCGGCTCGACACCGCCGAGGAAGCATCGGTGTACGAAGCGGGCGGCGTGCTGCAGCGCTTTGCGCAGGATTTTCTGCAATCATCGGCCGTGGATGCCTGAACCTCATGGCTTCGCCCCGCATGCTTCTCATGGCCCAACCCTCGCCCGAGGTACGTGCCCGCTTGCACGAAACATTGGCCGGCCTGGGTCTGGAGACGGTGCTGGGTCTCGCGATGTTTGCCCCCGAGAACTGGCACCAGACCTTCTGCCGCCCGTACGCCAGTTCGGCGGATGTATACGCCGCGTTGCTGCGGGCTGGGGTGGCCGTGCATGACATGCGGCTGCCCGCCTTCTCATTGGTCATCGATCGCATCCAGAGCCAAGGCCGCGATCCGATCCACTGGTCATTCCGCACCAAGGCCCGCCCAGCGGGATTTGACGCTCTCCTCAACGCCGTGCATCACGCGTTGCAGCTTGAGGGTCTGAGCAACGACCCCGGCCACAGCCCGCACATGACCATCAGCTACCGGGCTCCCAAGGAACTCCCTCGGCAGGAGTTCGCCCCCATCCCGTGGCGCATCGACGAACTCCTGCTGGTACAGGGTAACGGCTCCCCCTACCGGTACGACGTACTGGCGCGCTGGCCTCTGCCAGAGGTTCCCGAGGCACAACGCTCACTTTTCTGATGCCACAGCCGCGGTCCATCTCACCGACACAACCATGACATCACCTCAACAGATACGAATCCCCGCCCTCTACATGCGCGGCGGCACCAGCAAGGGCGTGTTCTTCCACCTGCCCGACCTGCCCGAGGCCGCCCGCCACCACGGCCCCGCGCGCGACGCGCTGCTGCTGCGCGTGCTCGGCAGCCCCGACCCGTATGGCAAGCAGATCGACGGCCTGGGCAATGCGTCGTCCAGCACCAGCAAGGCCGTCATCCTGAGCCGCAGCACGCGGCCCGGGCACGACGTGGATTACCTGTTCGGCCAGGTAGCCATCGACCGCCCCGTCGTGGACTGGAGCGGCAACTGCGGCAACCTCTCGGCCGCCGTGGGGCCGTGCGCCGTCCACCTGGGGCTGATCGACCCGGCGCGCATACCGCATCTCGGCAGCGTGGCGGTGCGCATCTGGCAGGCCAACATAGCCAAGACCATCGTGGCCCATGTGCCGATTGCCAACGGCCAGGTGCAGGAAACAGGCGAATTCGAGCTGGACGGCGTGGCCTTCCCCGCCGCCGAGGTGGCGCTGGAGTTCATTGCCCCGGCGGACGAGGGAGAAGGTTCTATGTTCCCCACCGGCAACGTGGTAGATGAACTCGACGTACCCGGCGTGGGCCGCTTCCAGGCCACGCTCATCAAGGCCGGCATCCCCACCATCTTCCTCAACGCCCACGACCTCGGCTACACCGGCACCGAGCTGCAGGGCGCCATCAACGGCGACGCGCAGGCCCTGGCTCGCCTGGAGGCCATCCGCGCGCACGGCGCGGTGAAGATGGGCCTGATCCGCGACGTGAGCGAAGCGGCCACGCGCCAGCACACGCCAAAAATTGCCTTCGTGGCCCCGCCCGCGAGCTACACCGCGTCGAGTGGCAAGCGCATCGGGGCGGAAGACATCGACCTGCTCGTTCGCGCCCTGTCCATGGGCCAGTTGCACCACGCCATGATGGGCACGGCGGCGGTGGCCATCGGCACTGCCGCCGCCATCCCGGGCACGCTGGTGAACCGGGCCGCAGGCGGCGCCACGCGCAACGCCGTGGTGTTTGGCCACCCCTCGGGCACCCTGCGCGTGGGCGCCGAGGCCGCGCAGGTGGGCGGCCAATGGCTGGTGACCAAGGCCCTCATGAGCCGCAGCGCCCGCATCCTAATGGAAGGCTGGGTGAGAGTGCCATCCCCCTGAGCGGCTACGCCGCTTCCCCCTTCTCTTGCATCGCTGCGCGATGCGGAAGGGGGACGGCGCCAGCGCGGCGGGGCGGCCCTTGCGCGGCGCCCGCTGGCCTGGGCCGCGCCAGTTTTCAGCAATGCAGGCCACACCTGCGCAGTGCATCAACCACAAGGAAAACATCATGCAAACCACGAAGCAACAACTCAAGGCCCTGGCCCATGCCCGCCGGGGCGTCATCGTGCCCGGCGCGTTCAACGCCCTCTCCGCCCGCGTGGTGGCCGACCTGGGCTTCGAGGCCCTCTATGTCACCGGCGCGGGCGTGACGAACATGTGGTTCGGCCTCCCAGACCAGGCCTTCATGGGCCTCACCGACATCGCGGACCACACTGCCCGCATCCGCGACGCGGTGGAGCTGCCGCTGATCGTGGACGCCGACACCGGCTTTGGCAACGCGCTCAACACCTACCACGCCGTGCGCACCCTGGAGCGCGCAGGCGCCGACTGCATTCAGCTGGAGGACCAGGTCAGCCCGAAGCGCTGCGGGCATTTCAACGGCAAGGAGGTGATTGCCACCGACGAGATGCTGGGCAAGATCAAGGCTGCCGTGGATGCACGCCGTGACCCGGACACCCTTATCCTGGCGCGCACCGATGCCTGCGCCACCCAAGGCTTTGAGGCCGCCGTGGAGCGCGCCCGGCGTTTTCAGGAGGCAGGCGCCGATATCCTGTTCGTCGAGGCCGTCACCACGCTGGAGGAGATCCGCGCCCTGCCCCAGCGGCTGGCCGCGCCACAGCTCATGAACATGGTGATCGGCGGCAAGACGCCCATCACCAGCGCCGAAGAACTGGGCACGATGGGCTACGGCCTGGTGCTGTATGCCAACGCGGCGCTGCAGGGTGCGGTGGCGGGCATGCAAAAGGCGCTGACCGTGCTGCGCGACACGCAACGCATCGACGAAGACCCGGCCCTGGTGGCACCCTTTGCCGAACGCCAGCGGCTGGTGCGCAAGAGTGATTGGGATGCCATGGAGAAAAAATATCAGTAAAAAGTGACTCTAGCGCTCTATGCATAAGCGGTAGCAGCTATCAAAAACATCGTTCAGAGTGAAGGAACCGGTGCGAAAGATTACTCGGCACGATTCCCTACCATCCCCGCGTACAGCTATCAGTTCCGTAGCGTAATAGGCACATCTGGCGGGTTGAAATAGGGTTTGTGCCAGACCCAAAGCGCACAGGCGCGTCACAATGGGTTTTGCACGCCCCTGTAAGCCCCTGCACGCCGCGCCTTATGCATCGCATTTCTTCTCTCAACGTGGTGGATCTTCTGCTCGACGCGGTGTGCATCGTCGAGCCCGACAGCACCATCGTTTTCGTGAGCCCGGCGTTCGAGCGGATCTTTGGCTACGCGCCCCAGGAAGTGGTGGGTCGGCGCATGCTGGATCTGGTGCACCCGGACGACAGGCCCTCCACCGCACAGCAGGCCCGGAACATCATGGATGGCGAACTGCAGCTGCAGTTTGAAAACCGCTATATACGCAAGGACGGCACGATTGCCCATATCCGCTGGACGGCGCGGTATGTGCCCGAGCGCAACGTGCGGCTGGCGGTGGCCCACGACATCACGGAGCGCAAGTTCACCGAATCCAAGCAGGAGGCCATCTATGCCATCTCCGAGGCGGCCCACACTGCGCGGTCGCTGGAGACTCTGTTCGAGCGCATCCACCAGATCATCGGCAAGCTGCTGTCTGCCACCAACTTTGCGGTGGCACTTTACGACCCGCAGCACGACCGATTGAGCTTCCCGTACCACGTCAACGAGCGCCACCCCGCCCCAGGCCCCCTGGCGTTGAGCGATGACGCGCTCTTCGCCGAGGTCATCCGCCACGGCAACACCCTGCTGCTGACGCCCGGGACCCGCGCCACACTGTCCAGCCGCTTGACCTTGCCAGCCGACCACGCCCCGCTGTACTGGCTGGGTGTGCCCCTGCAATCACAGGCGGGGCCCATGGGCGCACTGGTGCTGCAGGGCTACACCGAGCAGGCCCGCTACACCGACAAGGACAAGGAGCTGCTTCAGTTTGTCTCCACCCAGGTCGCGGCGGCCATTGACCGGCAGCAGATGCACGAGCGGCTGCAGCACATGGCGCAGTACGACCAGCTCACCCACCTGCCTAACCGCCAGCTGTTTCTGGACCGGCTCAAGACAGCCCTGGCCCGCGCGCGGCGTGACGATAGACTGCTGTCGCTGCTGTTCATCGACCTGGACCGATTCAAGGAAGTGAACGATACCCTGGGCCATGCGATGGGCGACCTGCTGCTGCAACGGGTGGCGCAGCGGTTGATGGAGTCCGTGCGCGGCTCTGACACCGTCGCGCGGCTCGGCGGGGACGAATTCGTGGTGCTGCTGGAAGGCGGCCAGGCGCGCGAACACGCCACCGCCGCAGCCGAAAAAATCCTGGTGGCTTTCAGCCACCCGTTTGACCTGGAAGGCAACCGGGTGCACATCCAGCCCAGCATCGGCGTGGCCATCTACCCCGAACATGGCGGGGAAGAACACCACCTGCTGGGCCACGCGGACGAGGCGATGTACGTGTCCAAAAAAAGCGGTGGCAACCAGGTGCGGGTGGCACGCCCTGCCAAATAGCGAACGATGAGCAACGAACAGCTCTGACCGCCCGCAGACACCATGCCTGTGCGCCCGACGCCTGCACCGGACGTGGCGCCGTGGCGGCGAAGAGTCCGGCGCTCCCTCCGAAGCGCTGGCACCCGCCTTGCCAATCGCTGCAGATGCGTCGTTGGGCGCCATCGCACCCCAGCACACCCACTCCCTGCAGGGATACAGCACAGGTGCCGGTGTCATTGGCAGCGCGTGTCGCGGCACAATGCCGCCATCGCATCAGAACCCCCAACCCCAGGAAACGGCTGAGCCGGTGCCCCCCTGGCACCCGCGCCGCACACCCATGCTTTACAACGCCCTCCTGCTCGTCCATGTCCTGTCCATCATTGTGTGGATCGGCGGCATGGTGTTTGCCCATTTCTTCTTGCGCCCTGCTGCGCTGTCGCTGGAGCCCCCGCAGCGCGTGCGCCTCATGCACGACGTTCTGCAGCGGTTCTTTGCAGCCGTCAGCGTGGCGGTGGTGGTGGTGCTGGGCAGCGGCCTCTGGATGATCGGCCGGGTGGCCAGGCAAACCGTGCAGGCCGGTGGCAGTTTTGCCATGCCGCTGGACTGGACGATCATGGCCACGCTGGGCCTGGTGATGATGGCCCTGTTTGGCCATATCCGTTTTGCACTGTTCAAGCGCCTGCAGCGCGCGGTGGCGGCATCGGACTGGGCCGCGGGCGGCAAGACGCTGGGCAGCATACGCACCCTGGTGGGCGTGAACCTGGCGCTCGGCGTGGTCATCGTGGCGGTCACGCTGCTGATCTAGCCGTGGGCCGTGCTGGCGCCCGGACAATTCAAGTCAAAAAAGCTTTCCGTCCATATCCAGCAAGCGTTAACAGCTATATATTGAATAGCAAATTGATCCCAATCCGCAACCGGTCAAGCCTGCCATGAACCCCGACACCCCCTTGCCACCCACGCCCCTGCACATGCCCGTCCCCACCGGCGACCAGCTCAAGGCCGCGCGCGTGGCGGCCGGCCTGAGCCAGGCGCAGGCCGCCGAGTTGATGGGTTACCCGCTGCAGACCGGCAGCCGAGGCGGCGTGCAATCGCGCACCTGGCAGGCGCTGGAGAGCACCACGGATGAGCGCAACATGCAGGGGCCGGTGTTCGCGATGTTTCTGCTGCTGACGGGGCAGCACCCGGGGTTCACGCTGGTGCCCAGACCCGTGGAAACGCAAGGCACACCGCAGCCGTAACCTGCGCTGCGTTGTGCACGGGGACGATCCCAGGCCAGCAGACGCCGCGCAAGGGCCGCCATGCCGCGTAGGCGACGCTCTACTTGCGTGCGCTGGCGTTGTCCCCCTTCCGCAGCGCACAGGGCTGCCAGAGAAGCAACCGTCTTGAAAGTCAAGCGCGATGCCGGGCTGGATTCCAGGGGGAAGCGGCGCAGCCGCTCAGGGGGTTGTCACCCGCTGGCCCGCTCGCGTACCAGCTGAACAAAGGCCTCGATGGGCACCGGGCGGCTCATCAGGTAGCCCTGCCAGGCATGGCAATGGTGGCGCTCCAGAAAGTCGCGCTGCGCCTCGGTCTCCACGCCTTCGGCGATCACCTGCAAGCCGAGCCCGGCGCCGAGGGCGAGGATGGTTCGCACGATGGAGGCGTCGTTGGGGTCGGTCAGGACATCGCGCACAAAACTCTGGTCGATCTTGAGCTGGTCGAGTGGCAGGCTCTTGAGGTAGGCCAGAGATGAATAGCCGGTGCCAAAGTCGTCGAGCGAGAAGCCGACGCCGTACGACTGCAGCTCGTTCATGCGCCCTACCGATTCGTCGATGTCCTGCAGCAGCAGGCTTTCGGTCAGTTCCAGCTTGAGGCGCCGGGCCGACGCGCCGGTGGAAGCCAGCGTGCCCAGCACCTGCTGCACAAAGCCGGCCTGCAGAAACTGGCGCGGGCTCACGTTGACTGCCAGGGTCAGTTCGGCCAGCAGCGGGTCTTTGGCCCACTCGGCCAGGGTGGTGCAAGCCTGCTCCAGCACCCACTGGCCCAGCGGCAGGATGAGGCCACTGTCTTCAGCCACCGGGATGAAGCGGGCCGGCGACACATAGCCATCGCGCGGATGGCGCCAGCGCACCAGGGCTTCGGCCCCGGTGATGCGGCCGTGGTCGATCTGGGGCTGAAAGAAGATCTCGAACTGGCCTTGCTCCAGACCGGCCCGCAAGTCCTCTTCGAGCGCCGCGCGGGCCGTGGCCACGGCCTGCATGTGGGGGTCGAAGAACTGCAGGGTGTTGCGCCCGGCGGCCTTGGCCTGGTACATGGCCAGTTCGCTGCGCTTGAACAGCTCGTCGGCGCTGTCCTGTCCGCCCCCGAACACCGTGATGCCGACGCTCATGGTGCTGTGGTGCGCTTCGCCGTCGATCAGATAGGGCTCGCGAAGCGCGGCCAGAATCCTCTTGCCCATTTCTTCGCTTTGCGCGGCGGCCTCCTCGGGGGTGTCGCCCAGGTCTTCCAGCAGCACCGCGAACTCGTCGCCGCCCGGGCGCGCCACCGTGTCGTCCACATGCACGCATTCCCGCAGGCGGTGGGCCACCTGCTCCAGCAGGGCGTCGCCCCGGTCATGGCCCCGGGTGTCGTTCAGCGACTTGAAGTTGTCCAGGTCCAGAATCAGAAGCGCCCCGTGGCGCTCGTGCCGCTTGGCCGTGGCCAGCGCCTGCTGCATGCGGTCCACCAGCAGGCGGCGGTTGGGCAGGTGCGTGAGCATGTCGTAGAAGGCCAGGGTCTTGATCTCTTCTTCGGCGGCCTTGCGCTGCGTCAGGTCGATCAGGGTCACGAGCAGGTCGTCGCCCACCATGGCCCCGGCAATGTCCACGCTGCGGTCCTGTCCGTTCTTGCAGCGGATGCGGTATTCGACCGGCGGAATGGGCGAGCGCTCGGCCACGGCCTTGCGGCGCGCGGCCATCCAGCGTGCGTGCGAGCGTCGGCGGTACTCGGGGTCGGGGTAAGCCGTCTGCCACCATTCGGCCGAGGTGGGAACGTCGCCTTCGGTATAGCCGGTGATCTGCTCGAAGTATTCGTTGCGGTTGGTCATGCGCCCGTCGGGCCGCACCAGAAACACACCCACCGGCAGGCGCTGCAGCATGTCGCGCAGGCGCATTTCGCTGCTGCGCACCTCGTCCTGCATGCGCTTGCGTTCGGTGATGTCCTGCACCACGACGATGTGGTGTGCGTGCCGCGCCCCTTGCATGCGCATGGCCGACACGGTGCGCTCCAGCCAGATGGTCTGCCCGTCCGGACGGATGCAGCGCACCTCCAGCGTGAACTCTCCCTGCTCGCTGCCCTGAAAGCGCTCCATCTGGGCCGCTTCATCGGCCGCATCGCGGGGGTCCAGCCAGTCGGCCAGACGCCCCTCGCGCAGGGCGTGTGCCGGACGGCCCACCACGTCACAAAACTTCTGGTTCACATCCACCGGGCGGCCGCTGTCGGTTTCCACCAGGGCCACGCCCACCGCCGCCTGGTTGAACAGCGTGTGAAAACGGTTCTCGCTCTCGGCGCGCGCCGCGTCCGACGCACGCACGCGCAGCAGGGCCTGCGCACGCTGGCGCGCCAACAGGGTCACCACCGCACCCAGCAGCAGGGCGGCCAGACTGGAAACCAGGACAGACACCAACTGCAAGCGATCTTCGGCGGGAGACAGAAAGCTGGCCGTCGGCTTGAAGCTCAGTTGCCAGCGCCGGTCATGCACCGCCAGCGTGCGCAGCACTGCGGCGTCGTTGTCCAGGGTGTCGAACCGTTCGCTGTGGAACACCACCCGGGTGGGCTCGGCCGCAGCCCCCGGGCGTGCCGTGCCCATGTCGGAAATGGACACCGCCAGCCCGTCCATGCGGCCCTCGCGGCCGATGTCCTGCACCATGTCATGGATGCGCGCCGTGGCGGCCACCGCACCGACAAACTGGCGCCGGCCATCTTCGGCACGGCGCGTGAACACCGGCACCCGGATGACGAAGCCCAGCTTGTGCTGCGTTTCCTGCAACAGCTCGAACGGTGCCGACGCCACGACCTTGCCGCTTTCGCGGCTGTATTGCATGGAGGCCAGGTTGGCCGGCTGGGAGCTGATGTCCAGCCCCATGATGCGTTCGTTGCCTTCGTGGGGCCAGAGGTAGTCGGCCACGAAATACTCGGCGCGCTCGCCCGGCGGGTGAATGGCAAAGTCGGGGTAACCCTCGGGGCGCAGCGAAGTGTCGGCCCGCACCCGCGCCTCGAACGCTTCCCGCTCGGCGGCCAGCACCAGGCGGGTGAACGACAGGTTCTTGAGCCCCGGGTAACGCGACGCCACATCGAGCTCGCGCACGGCCTGGTCGAATGCGGCACGGCTCATGTCGGGCTGCGAGACAAACAGCCCGCGCAGGCCGAAGATGATTTCGGTGTAGGCCGCAACGTGCTGCTCTAGGGCATCGGCAAACTCGACCGATCTTTGCTCGAAACGCGCCTGCTCTGTCGATGCCAGCGACGCGCGCTGCATCTGGTACAGCCATCCACTGGCCAGCAGACCCACCACGGCAACCGCCAGCCCGGCAAACCAGGGCCACAGGGGAAGCTTGCGCGAAGACTCGGACACGTTCAGTGGGGTTCGGACAGATGCAGACAAACGCTGGCGCAGGGCGCGCCATGGACAAAGCCGAGAGCATAACGCTCCCATGGCCCGATTGTGACAAGTTGCGACATTTTGATAATCCTAGAAACCGCAGTTGGATGTGCCTGCCAGTGCCGTGATCGGCGTGCCACGCAAGGCGCGACGACGCTGCGCACTCCTGTGCGCAAGGAGAAGCAACGCCGCGTGGTGCGTTGAGCGCGGTGCTGGCAGGCGCATAGCGTTTTCACCCACACCGTGAACCGCAAAGAGGCCCAAGAAGTCAACTGCCATAAGGACTTTCCAAGAAAAACAAGCGGTCAACTGCGGTTTTTAGGATCAAGCACCCTCCCGCTGCGAAAGCAGCATGCCCTGCTGCTGCTCCACCGTCTCGCGCACCAGCGTCCAGGTGGCCTGCATGCGCGCCAGGTGCCGCGATTCTTCGGGCATCGACATCCAGAAGGTGCGGGTGAAGCGCGCCACACCCGGCAGAACGCGCACCAGATCGGGGTCGCGTTCGGCGATGAAGGCGGGCAGCACCGCCAGGCCGGCGCCGCAGCGCGTGGCCTCGTACTGCGCCAGGATGCTGGTGCTGCGCAGGGCATAGTGCTCGGGCCGGTGCAGCTCGCCCAGCAATTGCAGCTCCTTGCTGAACAGCAGGTCGTCGATGTAGCTGATGAAGGTGTGGCCACGCAAGTCCTCGCGCGTGGATATCGGCCCGTGCGCCTGCAGGTAGCTGCGCGCGGCGTAGAGCTGCAGCACGTAGTCGGTCAGCCGGATGGCCACCACGGGACCCCGCTCCGGGCGCTCCAGTGACACCACAATGTCGGCCTCGCGCCGCGAGAGGTGCACCAGCCGCGGCAAGGCCAGCAGGTCGATCACCAGCCCGGGGTGCGCCAGGGCAAACTGTGCCAGATGGGGCGCCAGCACCACGGTGCCAAAGCCTTCGGGCGTGCCGATGCGCACCACGCCCGACAATGCGCCCGGCGTGCCCGGTGCGGCGCTCTGCACCGACTGGAAGGCGCTCTCCATGGCCTCGACCTGCGGCAGCAGCTGCCGCCCCGCCTCGGTCAGGCGGTGGCCCCCGGCCTCGCGGGCGAACAGGGCCACATCCATCTGCTTCTCCAGCGCCTGAATGCGCCGCGCCACGGTGGTGTGGTCCACCGCCAGGCGACGCGCCGCGCCCACCAGCGTGCCGGCGCGGGCCAGTTCCAGAAAATAGCGCAGGTTGTCCCAGTCCATGGCGGTCTCCGTGCGGTGGCCCAGCGGCCACCAATGTGCAAATTTGCAAATCTCAGGTGCGTTATTGTCTCTTGTGCAGATAATTTCGCACAGCTACCATGCGTGCAGTCGGCATTGTTGCCGCCCCGTTTTTATTCAGGAGACAAGTCCCATGGATGCATCCACCGCCGTCAAGGCCCCCACCGTCAAGCTGCTGATCGGCGGCCAGTTCGTTGAATCCAAGACCACCGAATGGCGCGACGTGGTCAACCCCGCCACGCAGCAGGTGCTGGCCCGCGTGCCGTTTGCCACCGCCGAAGAAATTGACGCTGCCGTGGCCTCTGCCAAGGAAGCCTTCAAGACCTGGAAGAAGACCCCCATCGGCGCACGCGCCCGCGTCTTCCTCAAGCTGCAGCAGCTCATCCGCGAAAACATGGGCGAACTGGCCGCGATGCTGACCGCCGAACAGGGCAAGACCCTGCCCGACGCCGAAGGCGATGTGTTCCGTGGCCTCGAAGTGGTGGAGCATGCCGCCAGCATCGGCAACCTGCAGCTCGGCGAGCTGGCCAACAACGTGGCCGGTGGCGTGGACACCTACACCCTGCTGCAGCCCCTGGGCGTATGCGCAGGCATCACCCCGTTCAACTTCCCGGCGATGATTCCGCTGTGGATGTTCCCGATGGCCATTGCCACCGGCAACACGTTCGTGCTCAAGCCTTCCGAACAAGACCCGATGGTCACCATGCGCCTGTGCGAACTGGCGATGGAAGCTGGCATTCCGCCCGGCGTGCTGAACGTGATCCACGGCGGCGAGATGGCCGTGAACGCCATCTGCGACCACCCGGACATCAAGGCCGTGTCGTTCGTCGGCTCCACCAAGGTGGGCACGCATGTGTACAACCGCGCCACCCTGGCCGGCAAGCGTGCGCAGTGCATGATGGGCGCGAAGAACCACGCCATCATCCTGCCCGACGCCAACAAGGAACAAACCCTCAACGCCATCGCCGGTGCCTCGTTTGGCGCCGCCGGCCAGCGCTGCATGGCCCTGCCCGTGGTGGTGCTGGTGGGCGAAGCACAGAAGTGGATTCCCGATCTGGTAGCCAAGGCCAAGACGCTCAAGATCAGCGGCGGCACCGAAAAGGGCACGGACGTGGGCCCGGTCATCTCCTGCGCCGCGCTCTCGCGCATTGAGGGCCTGATCGAACGCGGCATCGCCGACGGCGCCACGCTGGAACTCGACGGCCGCAAGCCCCAGGTTCCCGGCTACGAAAAGGGCAACTTCGTCGGCCCGACCATCTTCAGCGGCGTCAAGCCCGGCATGGCCATCTATGACCAGGAAATCTTTGGCCCCGTGCTGAGCCTGGTGGGCGCCGCCAATCTGGACGAAGCCATCGAGTTTATCAACGCCAACCCCAACGGCAACGGCACGGCCGTGTTCACGCAAAGTGGCGCCGCCGCGCGCAAGTTCCAGGAAGAAATCGACGTCGGCCAGGTCGGCATCAACGTGCCGGTGCCCGTGCCCGTGCCGCTGTTCTCGTTCTCCGGTTCGCGCGCCTCCAAGCTGGGCGACCTGGGCCCCTACGGCAAGCAGGTCATCCTGTTCTACACCCAGACCAAGACCGTGACGGCACGCTGGTTTGACGACAGCACGGCGGGCCAGGGTGTGAACACGACGATTAGCTTGAAGTAACTCCCCCCTGAGGCGCTGCGCGCCTTCCCCCCTCTCTCGCACCGCTGCGCGCTGCGGGAGGGGGGACGACGCCAGCGCGGCGGGGCGGCCCTTGCGCGGCGTCTGCTGGCCTGGGCCGCGTCGGTTTCATGCGACGCGCCCGCAGACAAGAATTTCGCGAAAAATCGGCTCCAGCGCTTGCCAGTCAAGCGCCATCAGCTATAAAAACAAAAGCACACCCGACCCGGAGACCAGCCCATGGACTTTGAACTGACCGAAGACCAGCGCGCCTTTGCCGACACCGCGCGCCAATTCGCCCTGGCCGAGCTGGCCCCCCACGCGGCGCACTGGGATGCCGAGGGCATCTTCCCCAAAGAGGCGATTGCCAAAGCGGGTGAACTGGGCTTTTGCGGCCTGTACGCCCCCGAAGCCGCTGGTGGCCTGGCATTGCCACGGCTTGACGCCACGCTGGTCTTTGAAGAAATGGCGGCCGTGGACCCCTCCACCACCGCCTTCATCACCATCCACAACATGGCCACCTGGATGCTCGGCACCTGGGCGCAGCCCGAGGTGCGCGACCACTGGGGTCCGCTACTGACCGCCGGCCAGAAACTGGCCAGCTATTGCCTGACCGAGCCCGGCGCGGGCTCGGACGCCGCCTCGCTCAAGACGCGCGCCGAGCTGGTGGGCCACGAATACGTCATCAACGGCTCCAAGGCCTTCATCTCCGGCGCGGGTGCTACCGACGTGCTGGTGCTCATGGCGCGCACAGGCGATGCCAGTTCGGGCGCCGCCGGCATCAGCGCCTTCGCCGTGCCGGCCGATGCCCCCGGCATCAGCTACGGCAAGAAGGAAGAAAAAATGGGCTGGAACAGCCAGCCCACGCGCACTATCAGCTTCGACAACGTGCGCATCCCCGCCAACCACCTGCTGGGCCGCGAGGGCGAAGGCTTCAAGATCGCCATGAAGGGCCTGGACGGCGGGCGCATCAACATCGCCACCTGCTCGGTGGGCGCAGCGCAAGGAGCGCTTGCCCAGGCGCAGCAGTACATGCAGGACCGCAAGCAGTTCGGCAAGCCCATCGCCAGCTTCCAGGCGCTGCAGTTCAAGCTGGCCGACATGGCCACCGAACTAGTGGCCGCGCGCCAGATGGTGCGCCTGGCCGCCAGCAAGCTCGACGCGGGCGACCCGAATGCCAGCACCTACTGCGCCATGGCCAAGCGCTTCGCCACCGACGCAGGCTTCAACATCTGCAACGAGGCGCTGCAACTGCACGGCGGCTACGGCTACATCCGCGAATACCCGCTGGAGCGCCTGATGCGCGACGCGCGCGTGCACCAGATCCTCGAAGGTACGAACGAAATCATGCGCGTCATCATCGCGCGGCGCATGCTCGACGGCGACGCGCCGGACGTGATTCGCTAGGTTTTTGATAGCTGTTGACGCTTATTTAACAGGCACTATCGGCTTATTTGACCTTATAGAACGCCACCACCATGCCTGCCCGCCCCCTGGCCGACGAAACCCTGCACCTCATCGCTGCGGTGCGGGACGCGCTGGCCGAGCGGCTGGGTGCCGACGCCACGGTGGAGGAACGCAAACTGTTTGGCTGCCACGCCTTCATGGTGGACGGCAAGCTCTGCCTGGCCGTCAAGGGCGAAGACCTGCTGGTGCGCCTGCCGCCCCTGGAGCACGCCGCCACGGCCGAACAGCCCGGCGTGCGCGAGCTGGACCCGCGCGGCGGCATGCCCGGCTACTTCTGGGTGGAGCCCATGGGCTACGCCACGCGGGCGCAGTGGCTGCACTGGATCACCACCGCCCTCGCCTACAACCCCCTGGCCAAGGCCACACCCCGGCGCACCAGGGCCCGCAAGGCCGCACCGCCCTGATTTGAAGTGTTTTTGGCCTCTGGAGCTTACCCATCAAGCGCTAGCAGCTATAAATACAAGAGCAACACCTTCCCCTTTTTTCCCCCTTCAAACCCACCAGGAGACAACACCATGCAAATCGCATTCATCGGCCTCGGCAACATGGGCGGCCCCATGGCCATCAACCTGCACAAGGCCGGCCACAGCGTCAAGGCCTTCGACCTGAGCCAGGACGCCTGCGCCAAAGTCAAAGCCGAAGGCGTGCAAATTGCCGCCAGTGCGCAAGACGCCGTGCAGGGCGCCGAGGCCATCGTGACCATGCTGCCCGCCAGCCAGCACGTGGAAGGCCTGTTCCTGGGCAACGGCAACCTGCTGGCCAGCATCGCCAAGGGCACGCTGGTGATCGACAGCTCGACCATCGCCGCCGCCACCAGCCAGAAGGTCGCCAAGGCCGCTGAAGCCGCCGGCATCGACTTCATCGACGCGCCCGTTTCCGGCGGCACCGGCGGCGCCATCGCCGGCACGCTGACCTTCATGGTCGGCGGCAGCGAAGCCCAACTGGAGCGCGCCCGCCCCCTGCTGGAAAAAATGGGCGCCAACATCTTCCACGCCGGCAGCGTGGGCGCCGGCCAGACCGCCAAGATCTGCAACAACATGCTGCTGGGCATCCTGATGGTGGGCACCAGCGAAGCCATCGCCCTGGGCGTGGCCAACGGCCTGGACCCGAAGGTGCTCAGCGAGATCATGCGCCGCAGCTCCGGCGGCAACTGGGCCCTGGAAAAGTACAACCCCGTCCCCGGCGTGCACGAAAACGCGCCCGCCAGCAAGGGCTACGCAGGCGGCTTCGGCACCGACCTCATGCTCAAGGACCTGGGCCTCTCGCAGGAAAACGCCATCGCCACCAAGGCCAGCACCCCGCTGGGCGGCATGGCCCGCGCCATCTACGCCGCGCACAGCATTGCGGGGCATGGCGGCGAAGATTTTTCGAGCGTGATCAAGATGCTGCAGAAGAAGGGCTGATGGGCAACGGCGCTGCCGTTGCTCCAAGAAAAAAACGGGTGTTGCGGTACCCGTTTTCTTTTGGTGGGATGTATGTCACTTTACAGGGGCATCTTCGTCGTCAAACGCAGACTTGGGCAGCGGAAGATGGAAAGGAACGACCAGCGAGACATCCGTGGCTTCTCCGTCGATCAGCTTGGGAGCAAAGCGCACCAAGCGCATCGATTTCAGCGCTGCCTCGTCATGCGCCGGACTACCACAGCTTCCTATCAATACCGTGCGACGCACCGCTCCCGAAGCATCCACGTGAATCCGCAAAACAACAGGACCACGAATCTTTCCCTGAGCACGCACCTTGGGGACAAAAAGGTGCACGGGAGTCAGGATCTTCATCTCCTCGATAGTGACCGTCCTCGAGGGCCAGTTGTCTTCAGCGCGGGCGATCAGGCCCAAAGAGAGCAGGATTGCAACGAGAAGCGACGGTCGAAGCATGATTTCCCTTAGAGAATGAGAATTAATATCATCTATTCAACCATAAAATTGTTTCCCCGCCAGTGATTGCGCCAGTTCATTGGCATTGCGTTCAATTAATTTTTCAGTGGCAACAAGTTAGCAAGCAATTCAAGACGCAATCCGCAGCGCCTCCCAGGCCCCCAGGCAGTGCCGCGCCAGCGCCGTCACCCAGCACGGCTCGCCGGCCCGAACGCGATGCCATAGCGGGGGCTGACCAGAAACCCGGCACGTTCAAACATGCCGCCATCATGGGCCCGCACAAAGGCATCCAGCGCACCGAACGGCACCGCCACAGCGCCCAGGTGCAGCACTTCGGCACGGCTGGTGATTTCCTCCAGGCGGCCGCTGTCCTGGAAGCGGTAGACCACCGCACCGTAGTCCAGTTCGCTCAATCCGACCGGGTTGCGAATTTGCGACAGCGGCTGTCCGTGGGCGCGGATGACATCTTCGCGGCTGGCGGTGAACGGTGTGCCGTTCACGCGGATGAAAGGTTCGAGGTGCATGGTGCAGCGCTCCGGGTCGTCACACAGCCGGGTCGCGCCCTCCTCCCACAAAGCCCGTCAGCAACGGCTATTTTTCAGCGCGAGCAAACAGCGCCTGCTGGCTCTTGGCGGAGCGTTCGTACTGGCGCGCAATGCTGTCGCAGACCAGGTCGCACAGGGCGTAGACCGATTCGTCGGCAATCTTGTAGTAAACGCTGGTGCCCCGGCTCTCACGCTCCACCAGGCCTTGCTGGGTGAGCAGCGAGAGGTGGCGCGAGATGTTGGCGGCCGTGTAGCCGCAGAGCTGGGCCAGTTCGCCCACGTTGTGCTCCCCCTGGCGCAGAAAGTTGAGGATGCGCAGGCGCGTGGGTTCGGCCAGGGTCTGAAAGTACGACGCCACCTGTTGCAGCGCCTCGGGCGGAAGGTTTTTCATGGAACAAGCAGGTGGGCCAATGGGCAAGGGAACCGTGCACGCACGGTGCTGAGAACGACAGCGCAATGATACATCATTTGACTAATTAACTGTTTGGCTAAATAATGCAGCAAATACCCATCGTATCCCTGACTTCAAGGAGTTGCACATGAAATCGTGGCAGTTTGTCCGCCTGATGGCCGGATTGTTCATTCTTCTTTCGCTGGCCCTGGGCGTGGAGGGCAGTCCGGTGTTTGTCAGCCCCTGGTGGCTGGCGTTCACCGCTTTTGTGGGCGTGAACCTGTTCCAGAGCGCCCTGACCCAGTGGTGCCTGATGGAAACCATCCTGCGCAAGCTCGGCCTGCAGCCCGGCTGCTAACCAGGGTGACGACGATGAACGAAGCGCAAGCCGTGCTGGTGGATGTGCGGTCCCCGACGGAATTTGCATCCGGGCATGTCCAGGGCGCTGTCAACCTGCCGCTGGACCGGCTGACCAGCGACGCCCCGACGCTGCTGCCCGACAAGTCGGCACCGCTGGTGCTCTACTGTGTATCGGGCGCACGCTCGGAGATGGCGGCACAGTGGCTGCGGCAGGCGGGCTACACCCGGGTGACCAATGGCTTGTCTGCGGGTTCGGTTGCGCTGCAATCGGGGCGTAGCATCCAGCGGCTATAAGCACACTGACTGAAAGGCATTCCATGAGCGAGAGCAGCATCGAGATCACCCTGCGCCAGCAGCAGGATTACCGTTTTGACGTGGACTTTGGCGACGGCATTGCCGTGCTGCAGGCCGATGAGCCGGCGCCTCTGGGCAGCGGCCAAGGGCCCTCGCCGGTGCAGTTGCTGGCAGCGGCCGTGGGCAATTGTCTGTCGGACTCGCTGCTGTTTGCCCTGCGCAAGTTCAAGCAGGCGCCCGAGCCGCTGCACTGCACCATCACGGCCGAAGTAGGCCGCAACGCAGAAAAGCGCCTGCGCGTGCTGAAGATGACGGCCGTCCTGAAGCTGGGCGTGCCTGCTGCCACCCTGGAGCACCTGGACCGCGTGCTCGACCAGTTCGAGGCGTATTGCACCGTCACGCAAAGCGTGGGCCAGGGCATTCCCATCGAGTTGCAGGTGCTCGACTCCGAAGGCCTGCGCCTCAAATGAATTGAACCGAAACCATCAACGAAAGGAAACTCCCATGAAATTCAACGTAGGAACCGTGGACCGTGTATTGCGCATTGTGGTGGGCCTCGTGCTGATCGGCCTGGCCGCCACCGGCACCGTGGGCCTGTGGGGCTGGATTGGCGTGGTGCCGCTGGCCACCGGGCTGTTTCGCTTCTGCCCGGCCTACACATTGCTGGGCATCAACACTTGCCCGATGAAGAAATAACTGGATACCAAAAAGGCTTCCAGCGCTTGATTGACAAGCGCTGGAAGCTATATATTCAATAGCAAAGACGGGCAGGCGCCCTACTCTTGCGCCCCTTCCGTCAAACCGCCGGTTCCGTGGCGCACTGGCAATCGCATCCACAGGCGCTGTCTGCGCTGGCCTCCTGCGGGGCGGCCTGGGTGTTCTGGTGGCTCTTCAGCCCCAGCTTGCGCAATAGCTGCAGGTCGGCTCCGGCGTCGGGGTTGCCCGTCACCAGCAGTTTCTCTCCGTAAAAAATCGAGTTGGCCCCGGCCATGAAGCACAGGGCCTGCACCGCCTCGCCCAGTTGCTGGCGCCCGGCCGACAGGCGCACGCGGGCCCTGGGCATGGTGATGCGGGCCACGGCGATCATGCGCACGAAGTCGAACGGGTCCACGGGCTCGCTGTCGGCCAGCGGCGTGCCGGGCACGCGCACCAGGCTGTTGATGGGCACCGAATCGGGATACGGGTCGAGGTTGGCCAGTTGCACGATCAGGCCCGCGCGGTGCACCGGTGCCTCGCCCATGCCCACGATGCCGCCGCAGCACACGCTGATGCCTGCACTGCGCACATGCTGCAGGGTGTCGAGCCGGTCCTGGTACGCGCGCGTGCTCACCACGTCCTGGTAATACTCGGGCGCGGTGTCGAGGTTGTGGTTGTAGTAATCGAGCCCCGCCGCCTTGAGCGCCTGCGCCTGGTGGGCTTCGAGCATGCCCAGCGTGGCGCAGGTCTGCAGGCCCAGGCCCTTCACGGCGCCGATCAGCTCGGCCATTTTCTCGATGTCCCGGTCTTTCGGGGCGCGCCAGGCGGCGCCCATGCAAAAGCGCGTGGCACCAGCGTCGCGCGCGGCCTGGGCGGCGTGCAGCACCTCGTCCACCTCCAGCATCTTCTGCGCCTTCACGCCGGTGTCGAACTCGGCCGCCTGCGGGCAATAGCCGCAGTTCTCGGGGCAGCCACCCGTCTTGACCGACAGCAGCGTGGCCAGTTCGATGTCGCCCTCGGGCCAATGCTGGCGGTGCACCGTCTGGGCCTCGAAAACCAGGTCGAGCAAGGGTCTGTCGAGCAGTTCCTGAACGGCCTGCACCGTCCAGGGCCCCTGGAGCGCAGATAGGGTGGGCCGGGTGTGCATCTGCACGGCGTGGGTGGCCTGGGATGTGGACATGGAAAATCCTCCGGTTCGGGTCTGCCGCAGAGCGGCAGGCGGTAACAAATTGCGCCACCCCGTCAAGGCGGCGCGGACAGCGTCGGGAGGATTCTGGCCCATAAAACAGCGTTTGCGGGCGCCTCGGCAGTCACAAATCCGGCCAATATGGAAACGCACTAACGCCGCGCAACCCGGGCTAAAGTTAACGACCGATACCCACCCTATCGACGCACTTGCACCATGGTTGGCGCATCGTTCGCCAACGACCGGTCAAACGGGCGTATCCGGCGGCATTTCACGCACCAGAAGCGTGTCGCACGGCAGCCATTGCAGCAATTCGGCGGCGGTATTGCCCAGCAGCAGGTCGCGCAGGGCACTCCCGCCCTTGGCGCCGACGACCACCAGGTCGATCTGCTGCGCGCGCACGTAGCGCGGCAGGGTGGAGGCCACGGCGCCCCGCTCCACCACCGTCTGAAGGGTTACGGAAGGCGCAAGCTGGCTCTGCACCACAAAGGCGGCGCAGGCCTGGTGTACGGCCTGGGGTGCTTGCGCCTGCAAGTCTGCATCGCCCAGGCCAGACAACGGGGCCGCATGGGCGTGGTACACCCGCAGATCGGCCGCCGGGAACAGCCGCGCCGCCGTCTGCAGCGCCTGGCGTGCAGCCGCCGAGAAATCGGTGGCCACCAGCACCCGCCGGTACGGGGCATGCGCCCGGTCGCGCACCACCAGCAAGGGTGGCTGCAGCACCCGTGCCAGGCGTTCGACCGTGGAGCCCAGCAAAAACCGGCCCAGCGGCTCGTTGCGGGCCACGCCCGTCACCACCAGCCCGGCGCGGGTGGCAAGGGCCGCCTGTGCAATGGCCTCGGCGGGATCGTTGCTGCGCACGATGCGGGGATGCGCCTGCACCTTCAGCCCGGCCAGATCGCGGGCCAGCTCCTGGCGGGCCATCTGCATCAGTTCGTCATCGCTGGCGCCACCGGCCCAGGCCAGGGCCTGGTCGGGCAAGGCCACGGGGTCGAGCACGTTCAGGGCGACCAGCTTCGCGTGCCATTGCATCGCCAGCTGCGCGCTGCGGTCCAAAGCGCGGTCGCAGCGCGCGCTGAGGTCTGTGGCCAGCACGATGCATCCGGGCGCGGCGGTGGGACGGGCTTGGCGGGTCATGGGGACTCCTTGTGGGCACGCATCAGGCGTGCACCAGACGCGCGGCCAGGGGGCTGCGCCGGATGATGGTTTTCTCCAGCTCGGCCACGCAGAACACCAGCAGCCCGGCACCGAGCACCTTGGCCCATTCCTGCATCGTCAGCGCGGTGGAGTCGAAGATGGTCTGCAGGATCGGGGCGTGGGTGAAAGCAATTTGCAGCGGAATGCAGGCCAGCAAGGCCAGCAGGATGACGCGGTTACCCGTCAGCCCCTGGCGGCTGAGCACCGGCGCCAGAATGAAGCGGCTGTTGAGCAGGTAGAACATTTCCGCCACCACCACGGCGTTGACGGCCATGGTGCGCGCCGTTTCAAGGCTCGTGCCCGCCTGCAGTTCCCACAGGAACAGGCCCAGGGCGCCGGTCATCATCAAGAGCGACACCATCAGCACCCGCCAGACAAAAAAGCCCGACAGCAGAGCCTCGCCCGGCGGACGGGGCTGGCGCGACATGATGCCGCGCTCGGCCGGCTCGAACGCCAGCGCCAGGCCCAGCGTGCTGGAGGTGACCATGTTGATCCACAGCACCTGCGCTGCGGTCAACGGCAGGGCCAGCTCGAACAGAATGGCGGCGATGACCACCATCGCCTCGCCCCCGTTGGTGGGCAGCATGAAGAGGACGAACTTCTGGATGTTGTCGTACACGGCGCGGCCTTCGCGCACCGCGCTGGCGATGGTGGCAAAGTTGTCATCGGCCAGCACCATGTCGGACGCTTCCTTGGCGGCCTCGGTGCCCTTCATGCCCATGGCCACGCCGACATCGGCGCGCTTGAGGGCGGGCGCATCGTTCACGCCGTCGCCGGTCATGGCCACCACCTGGCCGTCGTCCTGCAGGGCCTTGACCAGGCGCAGCTTGTGCTCGGGGCTGGCCCGGGCGAACACGTCCACCTCCATGGCTACGCGGCGCAGGGCGGCGTCGTCCATCATGGCCACCTCGGCCCCGGTGATGGCGGGTTTGCCCACGCCAATGCCCAGCTGGGCACCAATGGCGCGTGCGGTTTCGACATGGTCTCCGGTGATCATCTTGACGCGGATGCCGGCATGGTGGCATTCGCCCACGGCGCGCATGGCCTCCTCACGCGGCGGGTCGATGATGCCCACCAGCGCCAGCAGCGTGAAGCCCGACTCCATGTCGGCCAGCGCCAGGCTGCCGCTGGCCGGGGCCGCACGTTTGCAGGCCAGTGCCAGCAGGCGTAGGCCCTGCGCAGCGGTGTCGGTGGCCATGCGGCGCCAGAAATCCACGTCAATCGCGCTTTCGCCGTGGTGTAGCAACTGGGCGCTGCACATGTCCAGAATGCGCTCGGGCGCGCCCTTGGCAAAAATCCACGCATCGCCGTTGCTGTCGCGGTGCCAGGTGGCCATGAAGCGGTGCTCCGACTCGAACGGGATCGAATCGAGCCGGGGCCAGGCCTGCTCGCCCAGCGCCTGCGTGAACCCCGTCTTGCCGCCCAGCACCAGCAGGGCGCCCTCGGTGGGGTCGCCCACCACATGCCACAGGCCGTCTTCCTCGTTCAGGCGGGCATCGTTGCACAGTACACCGGCACGCACGGCCATGGCCAGCGCCGGGTAGTGCGCCATGTCGATGATGCGGCCATCAATGCTGCAATCGCCCACCGGGGCGTAGCCCACCCCGCCCACATCGAACACATGGCCCGCACACACCACGCGCTGCACGGTCATCTCGTTGCGTGTCAGCGTGCCGGTCTTGTCGGAGCAGATCACCGTGACCGAGCCCAGCGCCTCGACGGCGGGCAGGCGGCGGATGATGGCGTGGCGCCGGGCCATGCGCTGCACGCCCAGCGCCAGCGTCACGGTCATGATGGCGGGCAGCCCCTCGGGGATGGCCGACGCAGCCAGGGCCACGACCATCATGAACATCTCGGACGGCGGGTGGCCGCGCACCCAGGTGCCCAGCACGAAGGTGAGTGCGGAAATGCCCAGAATCACCAGCGCCAGCACCCGGCCAAAGCGGTCCACCTGGCGCAGAAGCGGCGTGGTCAGGCTCTGGATGCCCGAAAGCATCTGGTTGATCTTGCCCAGCTCGGTGGCGCTGCCCGTGGCCACCACGATGCCGGTGGCCTGGCCAGACACCACCAGGGTGCCCGAATAGGCCATGCCCTCGCGGTCGCCCAGCGGGGCATCCAGGGAAACGGTGTCGGTGGATTTTTCAGAAGCCAGCGACTCACCGGTGAGCGCCGCCTCGTCCACGCGCAGCTCTTTGACCGCCACCAGCCGCAGGTCGGCGGGCACCCGGTCGCCCGAGGCCAGCAGCACCCGGTCGCCCGGCACCAGATCGGCCGCATCGATCTCGCGGCGCTGGCCGCCCCGCAGCACCATGGCGTGGGGCGATAGCATGGCGCGAATGGCGTCCAGCGCCGACTCGGCCTTGCCCTCCTGAACGAAACCGATGACGGCGTTGATGAGCACCGCCATCAGCAGCACTCCGGTGTCCACCCAGTGCCCCAGCAGCGCCGTGATGCAGGCAGCGCCCAGCATCACATACAGCAGGATGTTGTGGAACTGCATGAAAAACCGCAGCAACGGCCCGCGCCGCCGTGGCGGGGCCAGGCGGTTGGGGCCATAAGCGGCCAGCCGCTCGCGCACTTGCGCCTCGCTCAAGCCCTGGTCACCCGTCTGCAGCGCCTGCGCTGTGTCGGCCGGGGTCATGGTGTGCCAGGGCATGGGCGGTGCAGCGGAGTGTTTGCCAGAGGGCGCAGGTGATTGCATGGGTGCGTTGCGTTGTGGGCAGGGTGATTTGCGGCCGGCTGCGCAAGGATGGGCGAGAATGGCCTGAAAAAAGTTTAACCAGCTTCGCCGGTCGCGCCCACCCATTGCCCCTTCACCGGGCTGCGGATCACGCGGCGAACAACCCACCCGGAGGATCGCCATGCCCCCCCTTCAGCGCGTTCTGGCCGCCACCGACCTCTCGGCCCCCGCGCGCCGCGCGGCCGAGCGGGCTGCCCTGCTGTGCAAGGAGACATCGGCCGCACTGGACCTGCTGCATGTGGCCAACCTGGCGCCGCTGGAGCGCCTGCGCCAGTTCATGGCCGCCACGCCCGAGGCGCTGCGCCAGCGCGTGCTGGAGGCCGCGCAGCACAAGCTGCGGGAACTGGTGGATCTGCTGCAGACCCGCTTTGGCGTGGCAGCCCACACGCACCTGGTCACGGGCGTGCTGACTACCGAACTGGCCCACCAGGTGCGCAGCCTGCAGGCCGACCTGCTGGTGTGCGGCGCCCGGGGCGAAAGCGTGGTGCGCCACCTGCTGATGGGCACCACGGCCCTGCGCGTGCTCAGCAGCACGCCCTGCCCGGTGCTGGTGGTCAAACAGGCGCCGCACGAGCCGTATCGCCGCGTGCTGGTGCCGGTGGATTTTTCAGCCGCGTCCCTGCCCGCGATGGCCCTTGCGCGGCGCATCGCCCCGGGGGCCGAGCTGGTGCTGCTACATGCGTTCGAGGTGCCTTTTGAAGGCCACCTGCGCTATGCCAGCGTGGACGAGGACACCATCAGCCACTACCGCGTGGTGGCGCGGCAGGAGGCCACCGAAAAACTGCAGGCGCTGTGCCAGGCGGCCGCCCTGGCGCCCGAGGACTGCCACACCATCGTGCAGTACGGCGACGCGGCCGTGCGCATCATCGACCAGGAGCAGGAATTGGATTGCGACCTGATCGTGATGGGCAAGCACGGCGAAAGCGCGCTGGAGAACCTGCTGCTGGGCAGCGTGACCAAGCATGTGCTGGCCGAATCACAGAGCGACATCCTGGTGTCGGTGTAATTCAAAACCTTGCACGTCAGCTCAGTTATCCATAGCGGTACGCGCCACCCACGTCGCATGAAACTGACGCTGCCCAGGCCAGGGCTCCCGCGCAAGGGCCGCCCCGCCGCGCCGGGAGCGCCCCCCTGCCCGCAGCGCTTAGTGCTGCGAGAGCGGGGGGAAGGCCCGCAGGGCCTCAGGGGGGTGTTTTATTTCAGCGCGGCGATCACATCCGGCGGCGCCTGCACCAGTTCGATGAGCACGCCCTCCCCCGCAATCGGGAACTCGTCGTTGCTCTTGGGGTGCAGAAAGCAGATGTCAAACCCCGCCGCGCCCTTGCGAATGCCGCCGGGCGCAAAACGCACGCCCTGCGTAGTGAGCCACTCGACGGCGGCGGCCAGGTCGTCGATCCACAGGCCGATGTGGTTGAGCGGCGTGGTGTGCACAGCGGGCTTCTTGTCGATGTCGAGCGGCTGCATGATGTCCACCTCGACCTTGAAGGCGCCCTGCCCCATGGCCAGGATGTCCTCATCGACGTTCTCGCGCTCGCTCTGGAACGTGCCGGTCTGCTCCAGGCCCAGCATGTCCACCCAGAGCTTTTTCATGCGGCCCTTGTCGGTGCCGCCAATGGCCACTTGCTGGATGCCCAGTACCTTGAAGGGTCGTTGCGCGGTGTTGGCTGTCATCGGGTTCTCCTGTTGCAGCGCCGGGCTGCTATTTAATTGATAGCTTTCAGCGCTTGATGCATAAGCGCCAGAGGCCAAAAAGACTCAAAAAAGGGGCGCTAGGCCCCTTTCTCGACACCGGGTGGATTTCACTGGAATTCCAGAATCACCTGGTCCACAGTCAGCGACTCGCCCTTGCCCGCGACGATCTTGCCGACCACGCCATCCTGCGCGGCAAAGAGGATGTTCTCCATCTTCATGGCCTCGATCACGGCCAGTTTTTCGCCGGCCTGCACCGTCTGGCCCGGCTGCACGGCCACATCGACCAGCAGGCCCGGCATGGGCGAGAGCAGGTATTTGGACAGGTCTGGCGGCGCCTTGTAGGGCATGAGCTGGTACAGACTGGCGCCCAGCGGTGAGAACACCATCGCGTCGATCTGCGTGCCGTTGTGTGCAATGCGCAGCGCCAGCGGGTTCTTGCCCACGCCGCGCTCCACCTGGGCGGTAAAGCCCTGGCCGTTGCAGCTGCCCTGCACGCGGATCTGGCCCAGGGTGGCATTGCTACTGATTTGATAGCCTTTACCGCCCACCATGACTGCGCTGGAGCCCGATTTACCTTCGAAGTCGGACACCGTCACCTGCGCCTGCTGGTTCTGGCCCTCATGGCCGAGGGTGACCACCACGAACTGCTCGCCCACCTTCACCTCGTGCCCGGCCAGCTGGCCGCTGATGCCCGAGGCACGCGCGCGGTAGCGGCGGTGCATGAAGGCCGCCAGCGCAACGAGAAAATCGGGGTCGTCGTGCGGCACGTCCTCGGCCGAGAAGCCCTTGGCATAGTGCTCGGCGATGAAACCGGTGTTGAACTGGCCGGTGACGAACTTGGGGTGTGCCAGCAGCGCGGCCTGGAAGGGGATGTTGCTGCTGATGCCGCGGATGACGAAGCCGTTGAGCGCGGCGCGCATCTTGGCAATGGCGTCATTGCGGTCGGTTCCGTGCACGATGAGCTTGGCGATCATCGAGTCGTAGTACATCGGGATCTCGCCGCCCTCGTACACGCCCGTGTCCACGCGCACACCGTATTTTTTGGTGATGTCGGACTGGAACATGCTCTCTTCGGGCGGCTGGAAGCGCACCAGACGGCCGGTGGAGGGCAGGAAGTTGCGGAACGGGTCCTCGGCGTTGATGCGGCACTCGATGGCCCAGCCGTCGCGCTTGACTTCAGCCTGCGTGAGCGGCAATGACTCGCCGGCGGCCACGCGGATCATCAGCTCCACCAGGTCCAGCCCGGTGATGCATTCCGTCACCGGGTGCTCCACCTGCAGGCGGGTGTTCATTTCCAGGAAGTAGAAGTCCTGGTCCTTGCCGACCACGAACTCCACCGTGCCCGCGCTCTGGTACTTCACGGCCTTGGCCAGCTGCACGGCCTGCTCGCCCATGGCCTTGCGGGTGGCGTCGCTGATGAAGGGGCTGGGCGCCTCTTCGATCACCTTCTGGTGGCGGCGCTGGATGGAGCACTCGCGCTCGTTCAAATAGATCACGTTGCCGTGGCTGTCGCCCACCACCTGGATCTCGATGTGGCGCGGCTCCTGCACGAACTTCTCGATGAAGATGCGGTCGTCGCCAAAGCTGTTGCGCGCTTCGTTCTGGCAGCTGGCAAAGCCTTCGAACGCTTCCTTGTCGTTGAAGGCCACGCGCAGGCCCTTGCCGCCGCCGCCGGCCGAGGCCTTGATCATCACCGGGTAGCCGATGCCCTTGGCGATTTCCACCGCCTGCTCGGGGCCGGCGATGGCATCGTTGTAACCTGGAATGGTGTTGACCTTGGCCTCCAGGGCCAGCTTCTTGGACGCAATCTTGTCGCCCATGGCCGCGATGGAGTAGTGCTTGGGGCCGATGAAGGCCATGCCCTCTTCTTCCACGCGCTTGGCAAAGGCCTCGTTCTCGCTCAAAAAGCCATAACCGGGGTGGATGGCCTGCGCGCCGGTCTGCTTGGCGGCGGCAATGATCTTGTCGGCCAGCAGATACGACTCGCGCGAAGGCGCCGCACCGATGTGCACGGCCTCGTCGGCCAGCTTGACATGGCGGGCTTCCTTGTCGGCGTCGGAGTACACCGCGACGGTTTTGATGCCCATCTTGCGGGCGGTGGCGATGACGCGGCAGGCAATCTCACCGCGATTTGCGATCAGGATCTTGGTAAACATGTGTGATCTCCTGGGTTCTTGTTCTTCTTAGAGCGGAATGTTCCCGTGCTTGCGCCACGGGTTGTCGAGCTTCTTGTCGCGCAGCATGACCAGCGAGCGGCAGATGCGCTTGCGCGTCTCGTGCGGCAGGATCACGTCGTCGATGAAGCCGCGCGCGCCGGCCACGAAGGGGTTGGCGAAGCGCTGCTTGTACTCGGCCTCGCGGGCGGCGAGCTTGATGGGGTCGTTCTTGTCTTCGCGGAAGATGATTTCCACCGCACCCTTGGCGCCCATCACGGCGATTTCGGCGTTGGGCCAGGCAAAGTTGACGTCGCCGCGCAGGTGCTTGGAGCTCATCACGTCGTACGCGCCGCCGTAGGCCTTGCGGGTGATGACGGTGATCTTGGGCACGGTGCACTCGGCATACGCGTAGAGCAGCTTAGCGCCGTGCTTGATGATGCCGCCGTACTCCTGGCTGGTGCCGGGCATGAAGCCAGGCACGTCCACAAACGTGACCACGGGGATGTTGAAGGCATCGCAGAAGCGCACGAAGCGCGCGGCCTTGATGCTCGACTTGATGTCCAGGCAACCCGCCAGCACCAGGGGCTGGTTGGCCACGATGCCGACTGTCTGGCCTTCCATGCGGGCAAAGCCGATGAGGATGTTCTTGGCGTATTCGGGCTGCAGTTCGAAGAAGTCGCCGTCGTCCACCGTCTTGACGATGAGTTCCTTCATGTCGTACGGCTTGTTCGGGTTGTCGGGCACGAGGGTGTCGAGCGACAGGTCGGCGCGGTCGGCCGGGTCGTTGCTCGGGCGCACGGGGGCCTTTTCGCGGTTGTTCAGCGGCAGGTAGTTGTACAGGCGGCGCAGCATGAGCAGCGCCTCGACGTCGTTGTCGAACGCCATGTCGGCCACACCGCTCTTGCTGGTGTGGGTCACGGCGCCGCCCAGTTCTTCGGCCGTCACTTCCTCGTGCGTCACGGTCTTGACCACATCGGGGCCGGTGACGAACATGTAGCTTGAATCCTTCACCATGAAGATGAAGTCGGTCATGGCGGGCGAATACACGGCGCCACCGGCGCAGGGGCCCATGATCATGCTGATCTGCGGCACCACGCCGGACGCCAGCACGTTTTTCTGGAACACGTCGGCATAGCCACCCAGCGAGGCCACACCCTCCTGGATGCGCGCGCCGCCCGAGTCGTTGAGGCCGATCACGGGGGCGCCCACCTTCATCGCCTGGTCCATCACCTTGCAGATCTTCTCGGCGTGCGTTTCGGAGAGCGCGCCACCGAACACGGTGAAGTCCTGGCTGAACACGAACACCAGCCGACCGTTGATCATGCCGTAGCCGGTGACCACGCCGTCGCCGGGGATCTTGTTGCCTTCCATGCCGAAGTCGGTGCAGCGGTGCTCGACGAACATGTCCCATTCCTCGAACGTGCCGTCATCAAGCAGCAGCTCGATGCGCTCGCGCGCCGTCAGCTTGCCCTTGGCGTGCTGCGCGTCGATGCGCTTTTGCCCGCCGCCCAGGCGGGCCAGCTCGCGCTTTTTCTCCAGTTGGTCCAGGATGTCTTGCATGGTTCGTCCTTTGTGTGAACTTGTGGTGGTGTTGTTTGCTATTTAATTCATAGCTGCCAGCGCAGGTCCGTATTGCGCTGAGAGCAGATTTCTTGCTGCAGTCGAGGGAGCGATGCGCCCCGCTGCCACATCCTGCTGCAGCAGCGGCAGCAGGTGCTGCACCTGCGGGTGCTGGCGAAACGCCTGCTTGAGCCCCGCGTCGATGCGCTCCCACATCCAGGACAGTGCCTGCTTCTCGCGCCGCGCGGCCAGGCGGCCGTTGGCCGTCTGCAACTGGCGGTATTGCTGCACGGCAGACCAGAACGCATCCACCCCCTGGCCCAGCAGGGCGCTGATCTGCACCACCTTCGGGTGCCATTGCGTCTGGTCGTGGTGGGCGTGCTCGGGGTTGCCGTGCTGGCTCAGAAGGCGCAGGCTCGACGCAATCTGCGCCTCGGCGCGCGTGGCGGCGTTCTTGTCGATGTCGGCCTTGTTGATGACCACGAGGTCGGCGATCTCCATCACGCCCTTCTTGATGGCCTGCAGGTCGTCACCCGCGTTGGGCAGCTGCAGCAGCACGAACATGTCGGTCATGTTGGCCACGGCCGTCTCGCTCTGGCCCACGCCCACGGTCTCGACGATGACCACGTCGTAGCCCGCCGCCTCGCAGACCAGCATGCTCTCGCGCGTCTTCTCGGCCACGCCGCCCAGCGTGCCGCTGCTGGGACTGGGGCGGATGTAGGCGCGCTCGTTCATCGAGAGGTGCTCCATGCGCGTCTTGTCGCCCAGGATGGAGCCGCCCGAGACGCTGCTCGACGGGTCCACCGCCAGCACGGCCACGCGCAGGCCTTGCCCTATCAGGTACAGGCCCAGCGCCTCGATGAAGGTGGACTTGCCCACGCCGGGCACGCCGCTGATGCCGAGGCGAAACGACTTGCCGGTGTGCGGCAGCAAAGCGGTGAGCAGTGCGTCGCCCTGCGCGCGGTGGTCCGCGCGGGTCGATTCGAGCAGCGTGATGGCCTTGGCCATGGCACGCCGCTGCACGCCGGCGCTGCCATGCACGATGCCATCGAGCAGGGCTTCAGGGGTCACGCCTGGGCCTTGCGGATCTGCTCCAGCACGTCCTTGGCGCTGGCGGGGATCGGCGTGCCGGGGCCGTAGATGCCCTTCACGCCGGCTTCATACAGATAGTCGTAGTCCTGTACCGGAATCACGCCGCCGACGAACACGATGATGTCGTCCGCGCCCTGCTCTTTCAGGGCCTGGATGATGGCCGGCACCAGCGTCTTGTGGCCGGCGGCCAGGGTCGAGACCCCGACCGCGTGCACGTCGTTCTCGATGGCCTGGCGGGCGCACTCCTCGGGGGTCTGGAACAGCGGGCCGATGTCCACATCGAAACCCAGGTCGGCAAAAGCGGTGGACACCACCTTGGCGCCCCGGTCGTGGCCATCCTGGCCCAGTTTGGCGATCATCACGCGCGGGCGGCGGCCCTGGCTCTGGGCAAACTCGTTGATTTCGGCCTTGAGCTTGTCCCAGCCTTCTGCGGAGTCGTAGGCAGCAGCGTACACACCGGTCACCTTTTGCGTATCGGCGCGGTGGCGCCCGTAAACCTTTTCCAGCGCATCGCTCACCTCGCCCACGGTGGCACGCAGGCGCATGGCATTGATGGACAGCTCCAGCAGGTTGCCTTCACCCGTCTGCGCTGCGGAAGTGAGAGCATCCAGCGCTTGCTGCACCTGGGCTGCATCGCGTTTTGCCCGGATATTTTTCAGGCGCTCAATCTGGCCGTCGCGCACCTTCATGTTGTCGATCTGCAGGATCTCGACCGGGTCTTCCTTCGCCAGCTTGTACTTGTTCACGCCGACGATGACGTCCTTGCCCGAGTCGATGCGCGCCTGCTTCTCGGCGGCGGCGGCCTCGATCTTGAGCTTGGCCCAGCCGCTGTCCACGGCCTGCGTCATGCCGCCCATGGCTTCGACTTCTTCGATGATCTTCCAGGCGGCATCCATCATGTCCTGCGTCAGCTTCTCCATCATGTAGCTGCCAGCCCAGGGGTCCACCACGTTGGTGATGTGCGTTTCTTCCTGGATGATGAGCTGCGTGTTGCGCGCGATGCGCGACGAGAACTCGGTGGGCAGCGCGATGGCTTCGTCCAGCGCGTTGGTGTGCAGGCTCTGCGTGCCGCCAAACACGGCCGCCATGGCCTCGATGGTGGTGCGCACGATGTTGTTGTAGGGGTCCTGCTCCGTCAGGCTCCAGCCCGAGGTCTGGCAGTGCGTGCGCAGCATCAGGCTCTTGGGGTTCTTGGCGCCGGTTTCCTTCATGATGCGGCACCACAGCAGGCGCGCGGCGCGCATCTTGGCCACTTCGAGGTAGAAGTTCATGCCGATCGCCCAGAAGAAGCTCAGGCGCCCGGCGAAGTCGTCCACGTCCAGGCCCGAGGCAATAGCGGTCTTGACGTATTCCTTGCCGTCGGCCAGCGTGAAGGCGAGTTCCAGCGCCTGGTTGGCCCCGGCTTCCTGCATGTGGTAACCCGAGATCGAGATCGAGTTGAACTTCGGCATATTTTTGGCCGTGTAGCCAATGATGTCGCCGATGATGCGCATCGAGGGCTTGGGCGGGTAGATGTAGGTGTTGCGCACCATGAACTCTTTCAGAATGTCGTTCTGAATCGTTCCGGAGAGCTTGTCCTGGCTCACGCCCTGCTCTTCTGCCGCCACCACGTAGCCTGCCAGCACGGGCAGCACGGCACCGTTCATGGTCATCGACACGCTCACCTTGTCCAGCGGAATCTGGTCGAACAGGATCTTCATGTCCTCGACCGAGTCGATGGCCACGCCAGCCTTGCCCACGTCGCCGGTCACGCGCGGGTGGTCGCTGTCATAGCCGCGGTGCGTGGCCAGGTCGAACGCAACGCTCACGCCCTGCCCGCCGGCGGCCAGCGCCTTGCGGTAGAAGGCGTTGGATTCTTCCGCCGTGGAGAAGCCCGCGTACTGGCGAATCGTCCAGGGGCGCACCGCGTACATGGTGGCCTGCGGGCCGCGCAGGTAGGGCTCGAAGCCCGGCAAGGTATTGGTGTGCGCCAGCTGGGCCGTGTCTTGCGCGGTGTAGAGCGGCTTGACGGTGATGCCGTCGGGGGTGACCCAGTTCAGGGCATTCACATCCCCGCCCGGTGCCGATTTGGCGGCGGCTTTGGCCCAGGCATCGAGGCTGGCGGGGGCAAATTCGGGCGCGGTTTGGTTGGGGTGGTCACTCATGGCGCGGGGTTCTCCGACAGTTGGCTTTGTACGTCTTCAGGGCATTCCCTGTTGTAACGGCGAGTTTACATCATTCATAATTATTCATTCAAAATATTCTTTGCAGCTTACAATCGCTCCCATGTCAGCCCTCACCCTCACGCCCCGCGCACTGTATGAAGAAGTGGCCGAGCAGTTGCGCCAACGCATCTTCCGCCGTGAACTGGAGCCCGGAAGCTGGGTGGACGAGCTGAAGATTGCGGAAGAATTCGGCATCAGCCGCACCCCGCTGCGCGAGGCGCTCAAGGTGCTGGCCGCCGAGGGACTGGTCACGATGAAGGTGCGGCGCGGCGCCTATGTGACCGAAATGTCTGAAAAAGACCTGCGCGACGTGTACCACCTGCTGAGCCTGCTGGAGAGCGACGCCGCCGGCGTGGTGGCGCGCACCGCCACGGCTGAGGAGCTGCGCAGTCTGCAAGAGCTGCACGCCGAGCTGGAAGCCGCCACGGGCGAGCGCGACCGCTTTTTTGCCATCAACGAGCGTTTCCACATGCGGCTGCTGGAGCTGTCCGACAACCGCTGGCGCAGCCAGATGGTGGCCGATCTGCGCAAGGTGATGAAGCTCAACCGCCACAACTCGCTGCTCAAGCAGGGGCGCATCGAGGACTCCCTGAACGAACACCGCGCCGTCATGGCTGCCTTGCTGGCCCGCGACGCCGATGCCACGGCCTGCGCCATGCAGGCGCATTTTGCGCAGGGGCTGGAGGCGGCGGCCTGATAGTCAGCGCATCTGGAACAGTTCCTGGTGAAAGCGCAACGCAGGCAGCCCCAGCGCCACCAGGTCTTTCTTGAGTGACTGCCCAAAAGGCGCGGGGCCGCAAAACCAGACATCTGCATCCCGCCAGTCGGGTACCTGATCGGCGATCCGCGCCGCATTCAGCAGGCCGTCGCGCTCGCTCCAGAGTACATGCAGGCGAACGCCCGCGGCATTCGCATCGCGGCTCATCAGGCCGATGGCGTGCTCGTCATACACCGCTGTCGGATGAAACAGATCGATGGTTTTGCCATCGGGCGCACCCGCCAGCGCCTTCATGCGGGCAATGAACGGCGTGATGCCGATGCCGGCACCCACCCAGATCTGCCGCCTTTGCGCGCCCTGGAAATTGAACCGGCCGTAGGGGCCTTCGATCTTGACCACATCGCCGATGCGCAGGCGCTCGCTCAGGGTGCGGGTGTAATCGCCCAGCGCCTTGATGATGAAGAGGATGTGCCCGTCGCCCGTCCAGGCCGAAGAGATGGTGTAGGGGTGCGGCCCCTCGTCCTCATGCAGGGTGACAAAGGCGAACTGGCCTGGCTCGTGTCCCGACCAGCGGCCTTTGCACAGAACGTCCACCTCCATCACATCGAGTGAGGCATGGTGCCGAAGGGCCGCCACCTCACCCACCACCTGCCGCCCCACCGCCACGCGCCGGAAAAGCACCATGAGTGCCGCCACCGTGCCGGCGCCCATCAGCACCCCCATCACCGGGCCCAGCAGGCCGCTCCAGTAATCAAACTTGAGCAACACCACCGAGTGCCACACCAACGCCAGATAGGCCACGGCCAGCAGGTGGTGCGTCTTGAAAAAATGCCGGTAGGGAAAGCGCTTGACCAGCGCCAGCACCATCAGCAGCGCGGCGGCATAAAACGCCCATTCACCCACGCCCTCGGCCAGGCCGCGCTGGCCCAGAAAGAACTGCTGCACCGGAGCGTCGAGCAATTCAGGGCGCGGGCCCCGGGCCGGGCGCTGCAGCCACCCCCAGCCCACCATCCATTTGGGGCCCTGCGCCAGCAGCCAGTGGCTGACAGAAATCACCAGGCCGGAGATGCCCAGCCATTTGTGCAGGCGGTACATCTTGTCGAGCCCGCCCAGATACGGCTCGAACATCACCGGGCGCACGGCCAGCACCATCGCCGCGCTCATGACACCGATGCCCAGCACCCCGCTGTATTGCATGCCCACCTGGCGCCATGCAAAAAAGTTTGCGTGCGCCGACCACGCCACCATTTCGGCAAGCAGCCACAAGCCCGTGAGCGTGCCAAGATAGACCCCATAAAACCGTTTGATGTTGTGCATTTCATCCTCCCGAAGAACATGGGTTCACTGTAGGCAATCTTCGTGAAACGACATGGTTGCCAAGGTGTCTGCACGGTAAACGTGCCGTTGCCCGGGCCGCCCTTGCACCGGCATCCACAGACCGTGCCACACCGGCATGGAGCACTGTGCCCGTTATCGCTGTCGGTATGATCTTACGGGTTTACCCTAGTACACGCCCTTATTGCCTGCGCGCCTCGCTTCCCTTTCCATTGATCCGATGACCTCTGCTCCCGCCGACCTCGCCAACGTGCACACCCTGCCCCAGCTGCTGGCCTACCGCGCCACCAGCACCCCCGACGCAGAGGCCTACCGCGCCTACGACAACGCCGCGCAGGCGTGGATCAGCCTCACCTGGGCACAGGCGCGCGAGCGCGTCGGCCTCTGGACCCGCGCCCTGGCTGCCATGGGCCTGCCCACGGGCGCGCGCGTGGCCATCCTGCTGCCCAACGGGCTCGACGCCCTGAGCATCGACCAGGCCACGCTGGCCCACGCCTGTGTGCCGGTGCCGCTGCACGCCATCGACAACCCGGGCAGCATCGCCTACATCCTGTCCGACTGCGAAGCCTCGCTGCTCGTGCTGGAAGACACCGAGCAGTGGCAGCGCATCCAGGCCGTGGGCACGCCCCTGCCGCAGCTCAAGGGCGTGGTGCTCACCCGCCCCGGCGCCCGCAGCGAGGCCACGGCCCCGGTGCCCGTGATCGCGCTGACCGACTGGCTGGCCCGGGCCACGCGCCACGCGCCACTGCAGACGCCGCCCTGCGCAGCCGACCTGGCGGCCATCGTCTACACCTCGGGCACCACGGGAAAGCCCAAGGGCGTGATGCTGACGCACCGCAACGTGGTGTCCGATGTCAAGGCGGTGCTGCAGCGCATCCAGCCCACGGTGGAGGACGTGTTTCTGTCCTTCCTGCCGCTGTCGCACACCTTCGAGCGCACGGCGGGCTACTACCTGCCCATGGCGGCGGGCAGTTGCGTGGCCTATGCGCGCTCGGTGGCACTGCTGGCCGAAGACCTGCGCACCGTGCGGCCCACGGTGCTGATCTCGGTGCCGCGCATCTATGAGCGCGTACACGCCAAGGTGCTGGAACGTCTAGCGCCGTCGCGCCTGAAGACGCGCCTGTTCGAGGCCGCTGTGGCCGTGGGCTGGCAGCGCTTCTGCGCGGTGCACGGCCTGCCCGCACCCGGTGCCGATGAAGCCCGCACCGCCGGAGCATTGGCCAAGCTGCCGTGGATCGTCCTTGAACCCCTGGTGGCACGCCCGCTGCTGGAGCAGTTTGGCGGCCGCGTGCGCGTGGCCGTGAGCGGCGGCGCGCCGCTCTCACCCGCCATCGCACGCTGCTTTCTGGGCCTGGGCCTGCCGCTGCTGCAGGGCTACGGCATGACCGAGACCGCGCCCGTGGTGTCGGTCAACACGCCCAGGGACAACCGCCCCGCCAGCGTGGGCCGCGCCCTGCCCGGCGTGGAAGTGCGGATCGGCGAGAACCGCGAGCTGCAGGTGCGCGGCCCCATCGTCATGAAAGGCTACTGGAACCGCCCCGAGGACACGGCGCGCATTCTTTCCAGCGATGGCTGGCTGGGCACGGGCGATCAGGCCGAGATCATCGACGGGCGCATCTACATCCGGGGTCGTATCAAGGAAATCATCGTCACCTCGACCGGCGAGAAAGTGCCCCCCGCCGACCTGGAACTGGCTATCACCTCCGACCCGCTGTTCGAGCAGGCCTTTGTGGTGGGCGAGAACCTGCCCTTCATCGCCTGCGTGGCCGTGCTGCACCGCGAGGAGTGGCTGCGCCTGGCGCGCGATACGGGCCTGGACGCCAAAGACCCGGCCAGCCTGAACCACCCCGCAGTGCACAAGGCGGCACTCGACCGCATCGCTGGGCAGACCGCCAGCTTCGCGCGCTATGCCGTGCCGCGCGCGGTGCACTTCACGCTGGAGCCGTGGACCATCGAGAACACCTTCATGACGCCCACCCTCAAGCTCAAGCGCAGCAATCTCATGGGGCATTTCGCCGAGGCCATCGAGGCGATGTACCAGCGCCCCGGAGCGCGGTAAGGGCCGCAGCGTGGCGCAAAAGGCGCGTTCACACGGAAACATGTCGAAACAACTGGTCGACTGCAGCGCCGTGCCCTATGCTACGCAGACGATCATTTTCCGCACGCGACCCGGCCCATGAAGAACCCAGAAGAACCCGTCGTTTTCGGCACCGAAGACCTCTTGACCAGCCTGTGCAACTCGGTCACCCGTGTGCTGACCGTGGCCACACAGAGCCAGATCCGCTACTCCGGCATGATCCAGCGCATCACGCGCACCTGCCTCAAGCCCGACATCGGCTGCTTCGTCCTGTTCGACGGCGGCTTCTCGGGCCTGGTCATCATCAACTTCTCGGCCCAGGCGGCGATGGAGCTGTACTCCAATTACCTGCTGAACATGGGCATGTCCAAGAGCGACCTGGCCAGCTCCTACACGGCTGACGAGGTCAGCAACGTGATGGGCGAGCTGATGAACCAGGTGGTGGGCGACTTCACCGGCAAGGTGCACCGCGAGCTGCACACCCACATCACCCAGAACCAGCCCAAGATGCTGGTGCTGAACAAGCAGGTGATGCTCAGCGTGGACGCCAACCTCGACCAGCCCGAAGCCCGGCGCGTGACCTTCTACACCGGCGCCAACAACATTTTTTACCTGGAGCTGGCCATCGACAAGACGGAGTTCGTCAAGCTCTACGACTTCGAAGCCCAGGACATCCCCGACCCCGACGCGCTGATCGCCCAGGCGCACCAGCAGGCCGCCGCGCCGGCCCCGGCGCCCGCGGCCTCCTCGTCGGACACCGACGACCTGCTCCGGTCGCTCGGCATGTAATCAAACGCAGCCCACGTCGCACACCAGTGCGTTCTCGTGGGGCTGCGCGCCGTACACGCAGCCAAAGCGGTTGCCCAGGAAGTCGGCCAGCGCCACCTGCTCCTGCCCCACAAAACCCGCCTGCGGCAGCCGGCCGTGCGCTACCAAGTCCAGCGCCGTGCAGATGCCCGCCGCCGTGGTGAGCTGGATGGCGCTGAGCCGGTGCCCCGCCACCTCGGTGCCCACGATGCGGGCCGAATACGAGTCCTGCACCAGATGCCCGTCGCGCAGGCCCGTGCTGCTGGCGAACACGACGATCACGTCCTGCTCGGTGGTCGGAATGGCGGCCTCGAAGATGTCCTTGAGCAGGTCGCGCCGGTCACGCAGGCGCAGGTCGTTGAGCAGCAACTTCAAGATGGCGCAGTGGCCCGGGTAGCGGATCGACTTGTAGTCCACCTGCCGGGCCTTGCCCGCCAGCGTTTCAGTGAGCGTGCCCAGGCCGCCCGACGTGTTGAAGGCCTCGTACTCCACACCGTCGAGCGCGAAAGTCTCCAGCCCTTCGAGCGCTGGCACCGTGGTCTTCGCACCGTCCACGATGGCCTCGCAGGGGTTGCAGTATTCGTTGATCAGGCCCTCGGTGCTCCACGTCAGGTTGTAGCGCAGGGCGCCTTGCGGGTAGCGCGGCAGCGCCCCCACGCGCATGCGCAGGCTGTGCAGTTCGTCGAAGCGGCGTGCCAGGTCGTTCCCCACGATGCCGATGAAGCCCGGGGCGAGGCCGCACTGCGGCATGAGCACGCTGCGCGCGCCATCGGCCAGCGCGCGGATGGCCTGGGTGCTCTGCACGTCCTCGGTCAGGTCGAAATAGTGCACGCCAGCCCGGGCGCACAGCGTGGCCACGCCCACAGCGCAGTGGAACGGCAGCGCATTCAGCACGGCGAAGCGCCCTTCGATGGCCGGGTGCAGCGAAGCATCGTCGGTGGTGACGAGGGTGGTCAGGCCCAGCGCCGCCACGGCGGACAGGCGCTGCGGGTCGCGGTCGGCCACCAGGATGTCGTAGTCGCCGCTGCGGGCAAGCAGCAGGGCCATGGCAAAGCCGATGTGGCCGGCGCCCAGGATGGTGATGGAACGGCGGGGGGTGGTCATGGTGTGTCTCCTCGTTGTCGTTGGGTTCGGCCGTCATGCGGCCCATGAAAATGTTAGGCCGTTGCCGTGTCAATGTGTAGCGTGCAAATCGACGAATACCGCACTAATATCCGTCATTTCGGCGAAACTGATGGACGCACCATGATCCACACCCTGGACGACACCGACCGCCAGCTCCTGAGCCTGCTGCAGGCCAACGCGCGCGAGAGCACCGCCACCCTGGCACGGCGCCTGGGACTGGCGCGCACCACCGTGGTCTCGCGCATCGCAAGGCTGGAGCGCGACGGCGTGGTGGCCGGCTACGGCGTGCGCCTGGGCACGCGCATGGACAGCGCCGCCGTGCGCGCCTGGTGCAGCCTGAGCGTGCTGCCACAGACGGCGCCTGCCGTGCTGCGCGCGCTGGGCGCCATGCCCGAAGTGGAGGAAGTGTCGGCCGTGAGCGGGCAGTTCGACTACCTGGTGTTCCTGCGCTGCCCGAGCCACGAACGGCTCGACACCCTGCTCGACCAGATCGGCCAGATGGACGGCGTGCACCGCACGCAGACCAGCATCGTGCTCAGCCGCAAGATCGACCGCCGCAGTGTGGGGGCGTGAGCCTCCATTTACTCTGTTTTTGATAGCTGCTTGCTCTTGCTGCATAAGCGCTAGAGGCCAAAAAGTCTTGAACCGATGAAGCACCTCAAGTGGTGGCTATCGCGCAGCCAATCGAACGACCACAGGGCGATGGTCAGAGCCCAAGTCTGGACCGTGGCCAGAGTCCACAAGCTGCCACCCGCTGGATGCCAGAACATGGTCGAGCGGCAAAACCGACAACCAGCCGAATGCATTGGGCCAGCTCCCTGCCAAACCATTGGCGCGCTTGAGCTGCGAATCAATGGCAAACAAGCCTTTGGCCCAGGGCGTGGTGTTGAAATCCCCCGCCATCAAAGCCAGCCCGCCCGATTGCGACAAATGGCGTGCCTCCTCGACCAAGGCTTGGTCCCGAAGTTGAGCGTAGGTTGCATTCAGAGGCGGCATGGGGTGAATCGCACTAAGGCGAACGGGGCCGCCTGCCCAAGTCACCGTGGCCCGCAGCCGCAGGGTGGCTTGCATGTCTGCAGGCTCCACCTTCTGCACATCTGACAACGGGTAGCGCGACAGAATGGCCAGCCCAAACGGGTCTGGTTGGGGTGCCTCCACGCGATGCGGGTAGCGCTGGGCAACTTCAGGCGATTGAAGGGCTTGCTGAGCCAGCCCCGTGAACTCCTGCAGAAAAACCACATCCGGCGCTTCGCCCGACACCAGCCAACCCACCAAGGCGCTGAAATCCGTGGTGTCAAAGTTCAGATTGGCGGTGGCCACCTGCAGTACAGGCTTGGAACCCACGGGTTCGGTACTGCGGTCCAGCGTGCCTGATTGAACAAAGAACGAAGCGCCCAGAGCAAGCAACGGTATCAGCGGCCACCAAGCGCGCTTGACAATGACCAGCACCGCCAAACAGGCAATCCCCACGACCAGATAAACCCACTGCCAATGGGAAACCAGCTCCAGCGCCCATTGCACATCTTCCAATCCAGTGGGGGGGATTATTCGGAGAATGGGTGCGCTCAGGCTGAAAATTGCGCACAGCCAGATGATCCACTGTGTTCTGGGAATAATAAAACGTGCGATTGGAGAGTGAGGCATGACTCGGGCAACCCGCCTAAGGCGGATCGGGTTGACTGCACATTTAAACCCAGACACCAAAACAGAAACTACTGAATTGACGACGGGCGCAAACCGCGAAGAAGCACCGCCCTACGGAGGCGACGCGATGCTTGAAAAATGATAGCTAGTGGCGCTTGCTGGGCAATGGCTAGAGGCCAAAAAGGCTTGAAATCAGCGCAGCACCCCAAGGCGAAGCTAGGCACACGGCAAAAACCCAAACGGTTAACCGCTTGAGAATCTAAATACCGCTGGATATTGCATGGCCTGCATGATGAGGGTTTTTCGCAGACTAATGTAGACAGTGAGCGCCTGCCGAAGGTGGGGCAGCTTGACTGTACAGTTAGGTTACCGCTCCCGTATTAGCGCCACCGCTCAGGAATTAAAATGGAGTTAACCACTAGTCGGAAGGTTGTGCCTGATAGCCGCCTGAACTTCGCCAACGCCTCGTCCGCTTCTGTGGCACCAGCCCCACACAGTACGCCGATAACACGATCTTTGTAGAGGATTTGATATAGCAAGAAGGGATAAAATCCGCGACCGTCCCTCGTCACGTCCGGCATTACCTCAGCCCACCTCGAAGGGTATCCCTCGATGTTGGCAGCTCCCCCCGCAAGCAGTCTTCCACCATTGTCTTTGGCTAGACGTTGAAGTCGCACCGGTGCTGCGAAGGACTGGGGTGTCTCTGCTGCCACGACAGCTCTATCCCACCCGAGCTGGTCAATGCTGTGAATAGTAACAACGCAGTTTTCTAGCCCTCTTCCACCTTGAGAAACAGCGATGGCGACTGTATTTGGACGGCGAGCCTCTTCGATAGACCAACTCGCCGGGAAATCAATTCTCACCCCAACGCCTTTGGCCTTTGGGTGGTCTGTCGTGTCGAGTGTCTGGCTTAGTTCTCCGCCCGTGAATTTTGTCTGAGCACTTGTGGCTGTCACCACGGATAAACTGATAATGAAGCTCCACATACCTGCTGCGAGGAAAACGGCTCCATTCTTTTTTAAAACAATCCGTGCGATTCGTTCGGTCAGTTCAGGCCAAGTGATTGCCAATTCCTTTTTCTTAGAAAGAAAATCGAAGAGCGACATTGTTATTCCTTGGTGAACTTGCTCTGTGTTCTATTGAAGCCTAACAAACAAGGCAAGCCGACCGCCGAAAGCGGGTTGGCTTGAGCGCCAGATTAGATTTATTTGACTTCATCTTTCCAACGCTTGCGAAGGCCAAACTGCCGCAAGTGTTCATCTGTGGTTTGGAATTGCTCAGAACCTAACCAAACGTAAGACAGCGTTACAGAATCATCGTCTGCTTTCTCTATTTCAGCTTCTGTGACTCCAGGGATAGATGAAATTCCGTTCAGTGCATCTTTCTCAATTTCATCTGGACCGCGTAAAGATTCCGGCAATCGAAGCACCGTGACAGTATGTTTCTGATTTTTTTTCATTTTTCTAACGTTTCGCTTGAGGGGCGCGGAGACAGCAAGCGAAGCTTGCTGGCGGAGCGTCCCTCTCGAAGCGATTGTTAGGCCATAAGGCTCCATTACTCACCGGCATGTGCAGTGAGAAACAGCGACTTTTCAAGCGACGCAAAGAAATCTTGATAGTGCTTTGGATCCTCGATCGGTGTGATGTTGAATTGAGCATTTGCTCGAACCAACATGCGGTCGGTGCCCTTGGGACGAACCGATACTGTGATTTTTATTTGGTGACCATCAAGCTTGGTACCGCTAACGCTACCAAGCATTAGGTCTGCGCGGTCAATAACGAAACCGAGGTCCTGAAGGGTAGAAATTGTTGCTCGTAAAACCTTCTCTTTGTCTGCCGTATCGAATGTTCGCGACTGATAGCTGCGCTTTTGAAGTTGAGTTTCATCGCCAGAGTCCAATACACGTTGATTGGTTGTTGCACAGCCACTAAGAAGTGACAGAGACAGAAGAACTGCGGTGAATAGGTATCTCATATTTTTTGCGCCTCAAGAAAAACGGATTTCGATACACGCTCGTAGAAGTCTTGATAGAGCTCTGGCTCGCGAAGGGTTTGGGCAATTGTGGAATTGTCCGTGCGCCGTACCAATCGCTGAAAGGTAACTCGCACAAAATGGCTTTCAGACATCGCATTTCCATTGCTGTCGTTAACAGGGCGTACGACAAGAGCAACGCGAATTGTCTGGTCTTTACTGATTGCCATTGCGCCACCACCAAGAAGAGCAACTATGATTGCTGCTGCAACCTCGCCACCGTTAGTAGCATCACGTTGTTTGCTGGCGGTTAAAACTCCAAGCTTGGTTTCTGAGTTTTCAAGATTGAACCCAAGGTCTTGAAGGACATTTGCGCTTGCCGTAATTAAATCGGCTTCTTTGATGCCGTCATAACGACGGGTTTCCAATTGCCGTTGCTGCAATAGCTCTGGGGTGACAACAAAGGTGTTCGGCGGCACGGTCACGCATCCGGCAAGGAAAAGCGCGCCAATAAGGATTGGTAGCTTTTTCATTTGTTAGAACCTCGATGTGTGATAAGCGAAGTCACGGACTTTCCCGTCTTTATCAAACTTAATGATGACGGTAAGCGTGCGCTGGCTTGTGGAAGATGCCCCTGCGGATGAACCGCCACCGACACCGACGCCTCCAGCGGCACCTCCACCAAAACCAAGAATGAGAGCGTTAACGCCGCCACTGCTGGACGAATAAGCACGGTCAGTAGCAATCTTGTCGTATATCCAGACTTCTCGGCGCTCTTCGTCAGTAGATACGATATTGGGGGAGCCAAGTGCCGAAGCTACATCAGCACCACTCATGCCAACACGGATTTCCTTTTGTACCTTACCGACGGTCATTCGATCTGTCGAGTTGTCTTGGACGTCTGCCCTGTGGAAGGCTGCGGATTGACATCCGGTGAGTGCGGCGACAGCCAGTAGTGTCAGGAAAGAATAACTTCTTCGTCTATTGAGCATCTTTGTATCCCCTTTCGTAAATCAACAGTAAATCATGTGCCCACTGGGTTCGATGTGGGCGGCCTAACTAGATTTAGACGAATGCAGTTCAACTCACACGCGTCGGATAAAAAAGATCGGATCGATTTGCCCTGCGAAATTGCAGGCTAACGCCGTTTAGGCAAACCTAAAAATTCGCGGCCGAAAAATGACAACAGATGATGTAACCACATGCTACATCACCTTCGGTGCATTTGGCTTGCAGGAAAACCCAGCCTCCCCCACCTTTGCTCCGCGATCGACCGCCGTAGCGTGCGAACATGCTCCCTCAGTGCACCCTGAAGTACTTCACTATTGATAGCTGCTCACGCTTTCTGGATAAGCGCAAGAGTCCAATTTTCCTCAAATTTTTCCGAACACCATCAGACCTCAAACTGGTCTGCGTTCTTGCCCTTGATGGGTGCGTAGAACGCCTTGATGGCGGCCATGTCGGCCTCCACATCGCCCGTAAGCTCGAACAGCGGACCCAGGCCGCCGACCTTGCGCTCGTAGTCCACAAACGCCAGCACGATGGGCACGCCCGCCTGCTGGGCGATGAAATAAAAGCCTGTCTTCCAGTGCCGTGTCTTGCCGCGCGTGCCCTCGGGCGGCACGATGAGCTGCATGGGGCCGTCGGCGTCGCGCATGGCCTGGGCCGACAGGGCTACCAGGTTGCTGGCCTGGCCCCGGTTGACCGGAATGCCACCCAGCCAGCGCATCAGGCCACCGAAGGGCCAGCGGAAGATGCTCTGCTTGCCCATCCAGTACACACGCAGACGCAGCACGAAGGACAGCATGAGGGTGTAGGGCAGGTCCCAGTTGCTGGTGTGGGGCGCAGCGATCAGCACACTCTTGGCTGCATGCGGCGGAAGCTGGCCTTCCACCTTCCAGCCGGTGATCTTGAGAATGGCAATGGAGAGGCCGCGCAGCAGGGTGTTGACGACCGGGGTATCAAAAATGGTGTGGTGGTGCATGGCAGGCGCTGCAGTCGAATGCACCAAGCGGTCTTGATACTTCTTGCTACAAAATCGGGCGCCAGTGTACCAAGCCAGGCCGGTGCCGACTTGACCCAAGGCAAGGCCGCATGCAGCCCCGCACCCGCCATGAAAAAACGGCGTTGCGGGCATCTGCCCGGCAACGCCGTGGTGCGTGCAGCGAAAAGGATCAGGCGCCGGAGAGGGCCACTTCCACGCGGCGGGCCTCGGCATTGCTGCCGCTGGCCTGGGTTTCTTCCGGCTTTTTCAGTTCGATGCGGTCTTCGGCCACGCCCAGCGCCTTGAGGGCTTCGCGCACGGCCAGGGCACGGTTCTTGGCCAGCTCGGCGTTCTGCGCAGCATCGCCCGTGGCGTCATGGAAGCCCGAAACCACAGCCTTCTTGCCTTCGGCCACTCCCTTGACGATATCGGCCAGGGCGTCGTTGGCACCGGCGGCCAGGTCGGCCTTGCCGGAGGCAAAGAAGAACTTCACCACGCCATCCTCGACGCGCACGCTGGCGGCATCGTCGGCGACAGGGGCCGGCGCTGCCACCGCAGGCGCAGCAGCCACAGCAGGGGCCACAGCCGCACCGCGGTAATAGACGACCGCGCCCACCACGGTGGTGACCACCAGGGCTATCAGGGCAAACAGAAAGCCCAGGGCAAAACGTTGCTGGCTGTCGTCATCGGAACTGCTGAAAGACATGGGGGAAAACTCCGTAAATAATGGTGGGCGGGAAAACCCTTCATTCTAGAGCCTGGCATGCCCCTTCTTAACGCCCCCTCTCGCGACCCCGCGCCCATGCTGGAACAGGCCCTGCGCGATTGGGGGGGCCACAGCGACCTGTGGATCTTCGGCTACGCGTCATTGATCTGGCGGCCCGACTTCGAATTTGCCGAGCAGCGCCCTGCCCGCGTCCATGGCTGGCACCGCGCACTCAAGATGTGGAGCCGCGTCAACCGGGGCACACCCGAATGTCCGGGCCTGGTGTTTGGCATGCTCTCGGGCGGCAGCTGCCGGGGCATGGTGTTTCGCGTGGAGCAGCGCCACGCCCACCAGGTGATGGTGAACCTGTGGCAGCGCGAAATGCCCACGGGCGTGTACGACCCGCGCTGGTTGCCCTGCCACACCCCGCAGGGTACGGTGCAGGCGCTGGCCTTCACGCTCTCGCGCAGCAGCCCCAACTACACAGGCGAACTGCCTCCCGACGAATATCGCCGCATCTTCGTGCAGGCCAGTGGCCGCTACGGAAGCACACACGACTACGCCCACGACACCTACCACGGCCTGCGTGAGGTGGGCATTCACGACCGCGCGTTGGGGCGTCTGCTACAGCTCTCGCTCAAAAAGCCGTAGAGCGCTTTTCAGGTTCTGGCGTGACTTTTTACCGCTCTCGCCCTCCCATGCCGCGAGAAGGTGAATCGCAAGTGCTTAGAGTGCAACACCTCTTAACCCAAATCAAGGAATTTTCGCCATGAAACTGCACCACCCCCTGCTCGCCGTTGCCGCCCTCGCCCTGGCTGGCTGTTCCACTTTCTCTTCCGGCCCCTCCGCGCGTGCCGCGCTGGAGCCCACGCGTGGCAACACCGTGGCGGGCACGGTGCGTTTTGCGCAGACGGGCGATGTGGTGAAGGTCAGCGGCCAGATCAGCGGCCTCAAGCCCGGCGCCGAGCACGGCTTCCACATCCATGAAAAGGGCGACTGCTCCAGCGGCGACGGCATGGGCACAGGCGGCCACTTCAACCCTGGCGGCCATGCACACGGCCGCCACGGCGAAGGCATGCACCACACGGGCGACCTGCCGCCCCTCAAGGCCGACGCCAAGGGCGTGGCGCAATTCAGCTACACCTCGCACAGCATTCGCCTGGGCAGCGGCAGCAATGACATCGTGGGCCGGGGCCTGATCGTGCACCGCGACCCCGACGACTACACCACCCAGCCCACCGGCAATGCCGGCCCGCGCCTGGCTTGTGCAGTGATTCAGAAGGATTGAGATCCCCCTGTGGCGCTACGCGCCTTCCCCCTCTCGCCTCGCTGCGCGATGCGGGAAGGGGGACGCCACCAGCACGGCGGGGCGGCCCTTGCGCGGTGGCCACTGGCCTGGGCCATGCCTGTGCCAATGCAGTGTTGAACTGTTGGGCACCGAATGACCAAACCGCAGATACGGCCGGGCAGAATAGAGGGCATGAGCAGCCACACCACTTCCATCGCCGACCTGCGCAAGAGCTACGAGCGCGCCGAACTCAACGAAGACGCCTCCCACGCCGACCCGCTGCAGCAGTTTGACCAGTGGCTGAAAGAAGCCATTGCCTCCGAAGTGCCCGAGCCCAATGCCATGACCGTGGCCACCGTGGGCAGCGACCTGCGGCCCAGCACCCGCATCGTGCTCATCAAGGGCTACGACGCCCAGGGCATTGTCTGGTTCACCAACTACGAGAGCCGCAAGGGCCGCCAGCTCGCGGGCAACCCCTATGCCGCGCTGCAGTTCCACTGGGTGGAGCTGGAGCGCGTGGTGCGCATCGAGGGCATGGTGGAGAAGGTGAGCGAAGCCGAGAGCGACGAATACTTCCATAGCCGCCCGCTCGACTCGCGCATCGGCGCCTGGGCCAGCCCGCAGAGCCAGGTGATCTCTGGCCGCAGCGTTCTGGTGGCCAACGCCGCCCGGTATGGCGCCCAGTTCATGCTCAAACCGCCGCGCCCGCCGCACTGGGGCGGCTACCGCCTGCGGCCCGAGCAGTGGGAGTTCTGGCAGGGCCGCAAGAGCCGCCTGCACGATCGCCTGCGCTACCGGCAGGAAGGTGGCGACTGGGTGCGCGAGCGGCTGGCGCCCTGAAACAACCGCACAGCCACCGCCCAGGGCTGTCGGCCATCAGGCCGTGACGTAGCGCGCCACCAGCAGCAGCACCACCGGCACCGTGAGCAGCCCCAGCGCCGTGGACACCGCCACGCTGGCCGTCACCTCGTCCTGCGCCACCTCATAGCGCTGGGCGAACAGGAACACATTGGCACCCACGGGCAGCGAGGCCGCAACGATCATCACGGCCAGTGGCAGGCCCGAGAGCCCCGCAGCCCAGCCCAGCGCGGACATGGCCAGCGGCAGTGCGAGGTTTTTCACCAGCGAGATACGCAGCGCCGCCTTGAAATGCACCCCCACTGTGGAGAACGCCAGTGTGACGCCCACGAGCAGCAGCGAGATCGGCCCCAGCGCCTGGCCCAGCAACTGCAAGGGCTTATCGATGACCAGAGGGAGTGCCAGCCCGGTCTGCGCAAACAGCAGGCCCACGATGATGGGCAGCGGCACCGGATGCACGATGCCGTTGCGCACCGCCTGCAACACCGTGCGCCACAGAGGCAGGTGCGCATGCCCGGCGCGGCCCCGGTGCTCGCGTGCCACGGCCAGCTCGAACACCACCGTGGCCGAGGTCAGCAGGATCAGTGAATGCACCGAAATCAGCGTGAACAGCGTCACCAGTCCCTGCTCGCCAAACGCCAGCCCCACCAGCGGTACGCCGATCATCACGTTGTTGCTGAACGTGTGGGCCAGCGCCCGTGCCGCTGCCAGACTGGAAAAGCCGTACACCAACAGCGTGGCGCAGAACACCAGGCCGGCCGCCGCGAAGTAGATGACGATGGGGCCGAAATCGAGGTCTTGCACATGCACCGCGCTCATGGTGCGAAACAGCAGCGCCGGCGTGAGCACCATGAAAACGAGGTTGGACAGGTCCTTGACGGCCGCTGCCCGGATCCAGCCGCGGCGGCCCACGAAAAAGCCCATGGCGATGAACAGGACCACCGGCACCAGGGCGTTGAAAACAGGAGAGTTCAAGATGCAAATACCCTTGGCACAAGGTGCCGGAGCTCGAATACTATTGATTTGATAGCTGCTCGCGCTTATGCCTCAAGCGCTGCAGGCCATTTTCATTAAAAACCTATGCCATGTGTGCCAGTATGGCGCCGCCCACACCGCTGGCCAGCACCACGGCCCAAGGGGGCACGCGCCAGAACACCAACGCGACAAAGGCCAGCAGCGCCAGCCCGGCATCCGCCGCGCTCAAAATGGCGCTGGTGCCCACCGGGTGGACCAGCGCCGCCAGCAGCAGTCCCACCACGGCGGCATTCACGCCCGACAAGGCCGCCTGTGCGTGGGCATTGCGGCGCAGCCGCTCCCAGAACGGCAGCGCGCCCACCACCAGCAGAAACGAAGGCAGAAAAATGGCCCCCAGGCACACCAGCGCCCCCAGCCAACCGCCCGGCCACGGCGCCATGGCCGCACCCAGAAAAGCCGCGAAAGTGAACAGCGGCCCCGGCACGGCCTGCGTGGCGCCGTAGCCCGCCAAAAAGGTATCGGCCGACACCCAGCCCGGTGGCACCACCACCGCCTGCAAGAGCGGCAGCATCACATGGCCGCCGCCGAACACCAGGGCACCCACGCGGTAGAACGCATCGAACAGGGCCAGCAGCGCGCCCGGCCACCACTGCACGGCCAGCGGCAACAGCACCAGCAGCGCGGCGAACAGCAGCAGCAACGCCGCCCCGGTGCGCCGGTGCACGGGCACATGCAGCCCGTCCTCGGCCAGGGTGGGCGCGGCAGGCAGCACCGCCCTACCCCGCCCGAACAGCGCCCAGCCCGCCACGCCGGCCGCCAGCATCACGCCCACCTGCGCCCACACACCCGGCCACAGCAACACGGCGCAGGCTGCCAGCAGCATCAGCGTGGCCCGCACCCAGCCCACGCACAGGCTGCGCGCCATGCCCCACACCGCTTGCGCCACCACGGCCACCGCCACCACCTTCAGGCCGTGCAGCGCGCCCGCGCTCAATATCGTGGTGCCGGATGCCAGCCCCAGGCCGAACACGGTCAGCGCCAGGGCCGAGGGCAGCGTGAACCCCAGCCACGCCGCCAGCGCACCGGGCAACCCCGAGCGCAGCAACCCCAGCGCCATGCCCACCTGGCTGCTCGCCGGCCCGGGCAGAAACTGGCACAGCGCCACCAGGTCGGCATAGCTGCGCTCGGTCAGCCACTGGCGGCGCAGCACGAATTCATCGCGGAAGTAGCCCAGGTGCGCCACCGGGCCGCCAAACGAGGTCAGCCCCAGGCGCAGAAAGATCCAGAACACCTGCCAGGGGCTGTGCAATGAAGCACCCCCGTTGGCGGCGGAAGAATTCGGCAAGGAAGCCACGAAGGTCGGCCCGAAGGTTTCTGCAGACGCGGATTGCGGGCGTGTGGAGGCTTCCCGGGTTCCACCAGGGCCTCTACACCGCCGTCACTCCCACTCGATGGTTGCTGGCGGCTTGGAGCTGACGTCGTAGGTCACGCGGTTGATGCCCCGCACTTCGTTGATGATGCGGCCCGACACCTTCTTGAGCAGGGCGTAGGGCAGCTCGGCCCAGTCGGCGGTCATGAAGTCGCTGGTCTGCACGGCGCG